>ENA-ORTT01002466-ORTT01002466.1-human-gut-metagenome-genome-assembly--contig:-NODE-2466-length-14275-cov-3.716456_pt1 | contig 14275 bp, 13 predicted proteins | sample MGYA00242074_ERZ509197 | MGnify/ENA primary metagenome ERZ509197 (study PRJEB26280, sample SAMEA2338789) | human gut metagenome | biome: human gut; feature: human-associated habitat; material: faeces...
CCGCCGTAACTTCCTGGGCCAGTCCTTTGGCGGGAACGTGCAGCTGTGCGGCATCCTCTTCCTGTGGATGGCCTTTATCGGCCTGATCCCCCTGTACCGGGACAGCGGCCTGATGCGCCTGGACTTCCTTGTCGCCCGCACCAAGGGCCCGGTGTACGAGGTGCTGTACTTCGCCAACAAGCTGTTCAGCCTGTTGCTGGGCGTGGTGATGGTCGTCGCCTTCGCCGCCCAGTATCCCTATGTCAGCACCCGCACCTATTCCACCTTCCCTATCCCGGTGCCCTATACGGTGCAGTATTTCCCCATGTGCCTGGCTGGAGCCTATATGGCGCTGGAGTCTCTGCGGCAGATGGCGGAGCACGTGGCAGAAAAGGCCCGGGGCAGCCGGGCGCAGGTATAAGGGAGGGACACGGATATGGCAATTTTTCTGATAGCGTTTGTGCTCCTTCTGGTCATTGGTGTCCCTATCAGCATCTCCATCGGCGCCTCCGCCGTGCTGGGGTGCCTGTCTCTGGGGTATCCCTTGGTGGTCATCGGCCAGAAGATGGTCAGCGGCATCGACTCTTTCCTGCTGATCGCAGTGCCCCTGTTCATTCTGGCGGGCAACCTGATGAATGCAGGCAAGATCACGGAGAAGATCTTTGATACGGCCAAAGAGCTGGTGGGCTGGATCCCCGGCGGCCTGGGCCATGCCAACGTGGTGGCCAGCATCATTTTCGCCGGCATGTCCGGCTCCGCTGTGGCCGACGCCGGCGGCTTGGGCGCCATTGAGATGGAGGCCATGAAAAAGAACGGCTATGACGAGGACTTCGCCGGCGCCGTCACCGCAGCCTCCTCCGTCATCGGACCCATCTTCCCGCCCTCCATCCCCCTGATCATCTACGGAAGTGTGGCCAGCGTCAGTGTGGACCAGCTGTTCATGGGCGGCGTGGTGCCCGGCCTGCTGATGGGCGTACTGCTCATGGTGATGGTCCTTTACTTCGCCATCGTGCGCAGGTATGAGCGCCACCCCTTCCGCCTGCGGGCCCTGATCCGCCAGTTCCTGGGATCCATCCCCGCCCTCATCACCCCGGTCATCATCCTGTGTGGCTTCGTGGTGGGCTGGTTCACCCCTACAGAGGCGTCTTCCATTGCGGTTATCTACTCCCTGCTGATCGCCCTCTTCCTCTACCGGACCCTGGACTGGAAGAGCTTCAAGAAGTGCCTGAAGGACTCCGCCATCTCCTCTGCCAACACCCTGTTCATCATCGGCACCTCTACCCTGTTCACCTACGTCATGGCAATGGAGGGCATCTCCCAGTTCGCTGGTGTGATCCTGGGCATCAGCAGCAATCCCAACGTGGTCCTGCTGGTCATCAACGTCCTGCTGCTCGTCCTGGGCATGGTGATGGAGCCCGGCGCCATCCTGACCCTGATGCTCCCTGTGCTGCTGCCCATTGCCAACGGCCTGGGGCTGGACCTGGTCCACTTCGGCGTCATGGTGGTGCTCAACCTGATGATCGGTCAGGTGACCCCGCCCTTCGGCGTGTGCCTGTTCGTCATCTCCGACGTAAACAAGCTGAAGCTGGAACGGCTGTATCGATCCATCCTGCCCTTCCTGGTCCCCTTGATTTTAACGCTGATTCTGGTAACCTATATACCGGGGATCGTTACAGCCCTGCCAAACGCCCTGCTGAGCTGAGAACGTCCCCTGTTCCAAATCATCCAATTGTTAGAGAGGAGTACATCACATCATGAGCGATCAACTGTTCAGCGTAGAAAATAAGATCTGCATCGTCACCGGCGGCCTGGGGCAGATCGGCAAGAATTTCGTCCAGGAGCTCTGGAAGCGGGGCGCCAGGGTGGCCGTGTGGGGCCGCACCGTCAACGACGAGCGCATCGCCAAGACCCTGGGGGAGGAGGCCCTGAAGACCTCCGCTCTGCGTTTTTACTCTGTGGACATCACTAAGAAGGAGGAGATGAACGCCGCCCTTGACGACATGGAAGAGGTCTGGGGGGACGCCCCTGACGTGCTGGTGAACAACGCCGGCATCACCAAGGACGGCCTGATGATGCGCATGTCCGAGGCGCAGTGGGACGCCGTGCTGACCGTAAACCTCAAGTCGGCGTTCAACTTCATCCATGCCGTGACGCCCATTATGGCCCGCCAGAAGAGCGGTTCGATCATCAACATGTCGTCGGTGGTGGGTGTCAGCGGCAACGCGGGCCAGTGTAACTATTCGGCCTCGAAGGCCGGCATGATCGGCCTGGCCAAGTCGATCGCCAAGGAGATGGGCCCGCGCGGCATCCGCGCCAACGCCATCGCCCCGGGCTTCATCATGACCGAGATGACCGACAAGCTGCCCGACGAGGTGAAGGAAGGCTGGTACAAGCAGATCCCGCTCCGCCGCGGCGGTACGCCCGAGGATGTGGCCAAGGTCGCGCTGTTCCTCGCGTCGGATCTCTCGTCGTATGTCAGCGGGCAGGTGATCCACTGCTGCGGCGCGATGAACTGCTAAAAGACGGTACAGACCATAGAAATACGAAAAACCGCGCCGCGAGACACCGGCCGAAAAGAAAAAGTGCCCGTCCGGACAAATCCGGCGGGCACTTTTCTTATATGCGTACCCTACCGGGAGTTCCGCACGCTTACGCTCCGTCGGCAGAAGCCTTTTCGCACTTCTTCGAGCCGGTCGCAGCGCTCCTGAAGCGGCTCTCATGCCCGCGGAACGGGCGCAGCCGACGCCCCGGAATACAAGTTGCATCTTTTTGTGTATATTTGCCGTATGAAACGTCTGACAACCACCCTGGCACTCCTCGCCGCCGCGCTGTATGCGACGGCGCAAGAGGCTACGCTCCCGACACCCGACGCCAAGGCGCTCGGCATGGGCGGCGTAGCCATGACGACCCTGTCGGGTTCACACGCCATCTATAATAACTCGGCGACGGCCATCTTTTCGCAGATGCCCTCGCAGGTCTCCTCGTCCTACTACGGGCAGGGCGAATTCGATTATTATGCCGTGACCGGGTTCTGCCGGTTCGACAACGTCAACCTGGCACAGATCGGCTGGCGGCAATACCTGCGCGAACGGGGCAACAACGACATGGCCGTCGACCTGGGCTATTCGCGCCGCCTGGGCGACAGGTGGGCCGTCGGCATCGTGGGGCGCTACATGCACCTCAAACGCCCCGACGACACGGCCGACGCACTGGCCGTCGACCTGAGCGCGGCATGGTCGATGCCGCTGGAGAACGTCGGCAGCTACTCCACGCTGCGCGTCGGGGGCAAGCTGGGCAACCTGGGCGGATACCTCGGGAAAACGGACTATACGCTGCCGATGGATCTCACGGCAGGCGTGGCGCTGGATACGTTCCTCTCCGATGCCCACGAAATAACCGTCGGGGCGGACTGGGGCTACTATTTCTCCCCGGCACGGGTGCGCGGGTTCCAGATGTCCGTAGGCGCCGAATACAACCTCATGCAGCTCATCCAGCTGCGGGCAGGCTACCACTATGGCGAACGGCGGAATTACTACCCCACCTACGGGTCGGTCGGCGCCGGCGTGCGGTTCCTGCACCTGCGCCTCGATTTCGCCTACCTGATCGCACGCAAGGAGACACTGCTGCACAACACGTACAGCATCAGCTTCGGGCTCGATTTCTAAGGGATTCCCGGAACATGAACGCTCCGGCCAGGTATTTCCGGGCCGGTGTTTCGCATTCCGAGCCGCGGTGCCGGCAGGGTTTTCCGACAAATGACACCTGCACCCGTCCGCCCGGTATTCCGGCAGCCTATTTCCCGAGGTGCGCGAGGATTCCCTCACAGCCGTCTTCCAGCATGTCGAGCACCAGCTCGAAGCCCTCGGCCCCTTCGTAATAGGGATCGGGAACATGATCCCAGCCGGGGTGACGGCTGAAAAACTCCCGCATACGGAAGATCCTGGCGGCATCCGCACGCGACGGCGCCAGTCGGTGCACGTGCTCGTAGTTGCGGTCGTCCATCACCACGATCATGTCGAATTTCCCGAAGTCCTCCTCGCGGATCTGCCGGGCACGGTGCGTCAGTTCGTAACCGCGGCGCGACGCAGCCCGCCGCATGCGGGCATCGGGCAATTCGCCCGTGTGCCCGGCATATGTCCCGGCCGAGTCGACCGCAACCTCCGCCCCGAGCCCGCGTTCGCGGACGATGTGCCGCATGATTCCGTCGGCAGCCGGGGAGCGGCAAATATTCCCCAAACAAACGAAAAGTATCTTTGTTTCCATGGCCGCAAAGATAGTACAAGACGCGAGGAGTGCCAAATTTATCGGGTCGTGCCGTGCCGCTGCCCGTCCAAAAGGCGGAGCCTGTGCCGACAACCCGCGGTATAACAAGTCCGACACGTCATACATCCTAAATTCAATTTTATGTACCGAAACACGAACCACACCCCTTGCGGCGGGGCTCCCGAAGCCGCAATCATCGCATTGGAACGGCGGGCACCGGAGCGGTGGAACCAGGGCGACCCCGACGGGTTCCTCGAACTCACGTCCGGCGACGTAGTTTATTTCGACCCGGCTCTCGGACGCAAACTCATCGGCAAAAAGCCCTCGGAGAGTACTACGGCACGGTCAGGGGCAAAGTCAGGATCGACACGTACCGGATGATCGACCCCGTCGTGCGGTTGTCGCCGGGCGCTGCCGTCCTGGCATACGATTACGAGGCCCTCAGGGACGGGCAGGTGTTCAGGATGCACTGCACGGAAGTTTACACGGCCGCAACGTCCGGCGGTTGGGAGATCGTACATACGCACTGGTCTTTCGCCCGGCAGGACGATTGAGGCGGTGCGGCGTGCCGGATATTCGCCGTGCGGGGGTTTGGAATGCAAATTGCACGGCACGGGGCATGGAAAAAAGAATCGGTGAACGGATCGCACAATGCAGGCACATGGATTGGGCCGTATTGTACATGCGCCTGTTCGCGGGAGGCATGATGTTCTTCCACAACATAGGCAAAATACAGGATTACAACGAGATCGTCAACTCGTATCCCTCTTTCGCATTCGCCGGCAGCCCGGCCGTATTCGTCATCGTTTCGCTGGTCGAAGTGGTGCTCGCCACCCTGATAATCATGGGTCTGTGGGTACGGGCATCGGCCATCGTCATGGCGGCGGGAATCCTCGGGGTGCTGCTCTGGGGCGCCCCGGGTTTCGGGACGCTGGCATTCACCTGGCTGGGGGTCTATGTTTTTCTGGCCATGTCCGGCGGCGGGCTGTACGCATTCGACACGGCCCTTTTCCCTGCGAAACGAAAAAATTGAACGAAGAGAACAATATTAGATCGCCTGCCGGTCGGTATGTTGGCGGAAATATTGTAACTTTGTCCCGATTTGTTTTCATTTAAAACCAAAAAACAGAATATAATGAAGATGAAAGTAATCGCGATGCTGGCGGCCCTCTCGCTCACGGCATCCGCAGCCGCAGCACAGGAACTGCCGCGCAAAGTGAACAATGTCGAAGTGCTCGACCTCGACGGCAAACCGGCCAAGTTGCCGTACTGGGGCGAGAAGAACCTGATGATATTCTATGTAGACCCCGACCGCCACAAGCAGAACAACGACTTCACGGTCGAGCTGGAGGAGAACCACCGCGCACAGGGGGACAACATCTACGGCTTCGGGGTGATGAACCTCAAGGACGCACCGATGGTTCCCAACGGCATGGCCCGCAACATGGCCAAGAAGCGCACGGCCAAGAACGGCGCGCTGGTACTGGCCGACCAGGATCGCATCCTGAGCACGGCATGGGAGCTGGGCGACTGCAACAACCAGTTCGTGCTGATGATCGTATCGAAGGAAGGCGAGCTGGTATTCCTGCGCAAGGGCGTGCTCTCGGAGCAGGACAAGGCCGATTTCTACGAAACAATCGAGAAGTACAAATAGCCGGATGCTGCGCAGGATAGCCGTTGTATGCTTCGTCCTGGGTTTCGTTCTGCACGGACGGGCACAGGAGCAGGAGGTATACATCAACGGCAGCGATACGCTGCACTATACGTACACCCCGCTTCCGGGGCAGGAAGAGGAACCGCAGGCCGAAAAGCGCCCGCCGTTCCTGCGCCGCGTCGTAAAATACTTCGAAGGTTCGACCACCGACCGCACGTTCGAAAAGAAGATCGACTTCACTTTCGCGGGGGGGCCGAGCTACTCGAAGAATACGAGCCTCGGCATCGGGCTGCTGGCCGCGGGCCTCTACCGCATCGACCGCACGGACTCGGTGACGGCACCCTCGGACATCTCGATCTTCGCCAATGTCTCGATTTCGGGATTCTATGCGCTGGGGGTCACGGGCAACAACATCTTCGCCCGCAACAGCAAGCGCATCGACTACACGGTAATGTTCGCCTCGGCGCCCCGCGACATGTGGGGCATCGGCTACCACGACGGACGGTATAACGAAGAGGGGTCGTACAACGAGAAACGCTACCTGGTAAAAGGGCGTTACCTGCACCGCGTGCTGCCCAGCACCTATGTGGGCGGCATCCTGAGCTTCGAGCACACGCAGGGCAAGAAATTTGACGCCCGCAGCGAGGGCTACCTGCAGGAGTACGGGCAGAAAACGCACTACACTGCCACCGGCATCGGAGCCATCCTCGAGTACGACTCGCGCGACTTCATCCCCAACCCGTACCGGGGCATCTATGTCAGCCTGGAGGAGACTTTCTACGCCAAGGGGCTTGGCAACTGCGGCAAGTCGCTGTGGCGCACGACCTTCACGGCCGACTGGTACCGGCAGGTGTGGAAAGGTGGACTGATCGCCACCGACCTCTACGCGGAGTTCAACTCCGAAGGCACCCCGTGGCCGATGCTGGCCCGCATGGGCGGTTCGCAGCGCATGCGCGGTTACTACCAGGGGCGCTATACGGACAACGACATGATTACCTTCCAGGTAGAGTTGCGCCAGCGCATCTGGCGGCGTATCGGCTGCACGGTATGGGGCGGTGCCGGCAACGTATTCAACAGTCTCGACCGGTTCGACTGGTCGGAAACGCTTCCCAACTATGGCGTCGGCCTGCGATGGGAGCTGAAAAAACGGGTCAATGTGCGGCTCGATTACGGCTTCGGCAAGAAAACCAGCGGATTCCTGCTGAGCCTGAACGAAGCTTTTTAGGTTAGTAAAGATATGAATGCTGATCCGAACAAACATAACCGGCAACGGACGGTCAAAACCCGCAGCCGTTTCACCACGCTGCTGACCGTCTATTTCTTTGTCGCGCTGATTATCCCCAACTGCGTGCTGGCCAATACCGAACCCTACTCCGTCTGGACGGTCGAGGCGCTGATACTGATGCCGTTGGGATTTTACATGATGTGGAGCGTGGCGCTGCGCCGTTCGGGCATAATGATCTGGCTGGCGTTCCCGTTCATTTTCCTGTGCGCGTTCCAGATCGTGCTGCTGTACCTCTTCGGCAACTCGATCATCGCCACGGACATGTTCACCAACCTGGTGACGACCAACCCGGGCGAAGCGGGCGAGCTGCTGAGCAACATCTACCCCTCCGTGATCCTGGTCTGCGTGATGTACCTGCCGCTGCTGTGGTTCGCCGCGCGCGAAATCGGGCACAAACGGCAGATATCGCGCACCACGCGCATGAACGTCGGACTGACCGGGGCGGTGCTCATGGCGCTGGGCATGCTGGCGCTGTGGCCGGCCTACCGCGTGAGCGAAGACCGGCACGTGCTGCGGGACGAGATCTTCCCGCTCAACGTGCTCTACAACGTACACCTGAGTGCCACGGAATTCCGCAAGGCCTACAATTTCGAGGAGACCTCGGAGGATTTCACCTACGGTGCGTCGCGCACGGCCCAGGCACCGGGGCGCGAGATATACGTCTACGTCATCGGCGAAGCCTCGCGTGCGATGAACTGGCAGCTGTACGGTTACGACCGCGAGACGAATCCCCGCCTTTCGCAGGTCGATGACCTGATCGTTTTCCGCGACATGCTCACGCAGAGCAACACCACGCACAAGAGCGTGCCGCTGATCCTCTCGTCCGTTGCGACCGACGAACATCCCGAACTCTACCGCCGCAAGGGGCTCCCGGCGCTGTTCAACGAGGCCGGTTTCGAGACCTGGTTCATCTCCAACCAGTCGCCGCAGGGCGCCATGATCGACAAACTCGCCCGCGACGCCGACCACCTGATCTATATCCGCTCGCCGCGCCACGACATGCAGCTGCTGGACGAGGTGCGCCGCGCCGTGGAAGGCAACAAGGCGCAGAAGATGCTCTTCATACTCCACTGCTACGGCTCGCACTTCAGTTACCACCAGCGTTACCCGCGCGAGTTTGCGCAGTTCCGCCCCGACGACGACGTGGCGATCTCACGGGAACACGTGCAGACGCTCCGCAACGCCTACGACAATTCGATCCTCTACACGGATTTCTTCCTCTCGGAGACGATCCAGTACCTGCGCGGGCTGCGCGGGACTTCGTCGGCGCTGCTCTACTGCGCCGACCACGGCGAGGACATCCTCGATGACAGGCGCGAACGGTTCCTGCACGCTTCGCCCACGACGACGGCCTACCAGCTCTACGTCGCTTCGCTGGCGTGGTTCTCCGACGCTTACCGGCAGAATTTCCCCGACAAGGCCGCTGCCGCCGAGGCAAACGCCACGGTGCCCGCCACGACCCATGCGCTGTTCCATACCATGGCCGACATGGCTTCGATCCGGGGAAATTACATCGACACGGGCGTGTCGCTGGTCAACGCGGGCTACGACCGCACCCGGCCGCGCCGTTACCTGAACGACCACAACGAGGCCGTACCGTTCCGCAAGACGGGCCTCTCCGCAGAGGATATGGAGGTGTTCCGCAAATTCGGCATCGAGCCCTGACCTGCGCCGCGACCGTACGGCTTGCCGCGGGAACGATCCGCATACGGCACGAAAACAACAAAGGCTGCCCAAAAGGACAGCCTTTGTTGCGTCTACGTAGTCAGCGATTATTTCGCAGCCTCTACGGAAATCTTGCGGAATTCCTTCATCAGCTTAGAAATCTCCAGTGCGGACTTGCGGGCACGGGTACCGGCGGCCTTGTTGCCTTTCTCCACCTGTGCTGCTGCATTTGCTGCGAATACCTCGTACTCGGCATTGATCTTTGCTACTAATTCTTTCATAACTTTTATATTAATTTGGGTTTGTTATCAACGCAAAGATATAAAAATTATCTAAACATCATCATTTGCAGTTAAAAAAATCAGCTTTTTTTAGCATATAATCCCCTTTTTAACTAGCTGTCACCCTGTTCACGGTACGTTTTTTGCCCCTGCAAGGGTGTAAAACATCCCGGTATGAACAGACTTTTCCTTATCACGGGGCTGCTCGCCGTACTCCTCGCGGGGTGCAGCAGGCACAAGCCCGAAACCGCCATGCCCCCGCTCAGGGTCGGCGTGGCCGAAGCCGTCACGGACAGCGTTCCCAACCGCATGGAGTTCATCGGTTACCTGGCGAGCAATTTCGATGCGGTGATCCAGCCGCGCGTGAACGGCTACCTGCTTACGAAGCAGTTTGCCAACGGTATGCCCGTGAAGCGCGGGCAGCTGTTGTTCACAATCGACCCCGACCAGCTTTCGACCTCGATGCTCGCAGCCGAGGCCGCCCTGCAATCGGCCCGGGCGCAGGCGATCGAAGCCCGCAACAACTACGACCGCGCCGTGCCGCTGGCCAGGATCAACGCCATCAGCCAGTCGCAGTTGGATCAGTATACGGCCCAGTACAAAGCCGCCGAAGCCACCGTCCGCTCGGCCGAGCAGACCCTCAGCAGCGCCCGCATGAACGTCGGCTATACGGAGCTTCGCTCGCCCATCGACGGTATCATCTCCAACACCTCGGCACACGTGGGCGACTACGTGGGCCCGGGCACGCAGTTCGGGGTGCTGACGACCATTTCGAACATCGACACGCTGACCGTCGACGTGGCGATCCCGATGGCGCAATACCTGCGCTCGGCGGGGCCGCGCACCTCGATCTTCGACAACGCGGGACTGCTCACCGACATTCGCCTGATGCTGGCCGACGGCACGGAATACCCCTATGAGGGGCTTTACGACTATACGCGCAAGGACGTGTCGAGCACGACCGGGACGCTCGTGCTGGTAGTGATGTTCCCCAACCCCGACCGTTCGCTCAAACCCGGGCAGTTCGCCCGTGTGGAGGCCAGCGTCGGCCCCGTACGGCCGCGCGTGGTCGTGCCGCAGGCGTGCGTGAGCCAGGCGCAGGGCGTCAATTCGGTCTGGGTGGTACGCCCCGACAGCACGGCCATGTACCGCCGGGTGATCCCGGGCGACACGTACGGGTCGATGTGGTGCATCGACGAAGGGCTCATCGACGGGGAACTGGTGGTAACGGCCGGGCAGCAGAAACTGCACAACGGCATGAAGGTCATCCCCGAAAAAAAGTGACGCCATGGAGAAATTTTTCGTTTCGCGCCCGATCTTCGCCCTGTCGCTGGCCATCGTCATCGTGCTCGTGGGGCTGATTTCGATCCTGAACCTGCCGATCGAACAGTACCCCGACATCACGCCGCCCGTGGTCGAGGTCTCGGCCACGTACGACGGCGCCGATGCCGAGACGGTCAACAACGCCGTGGCGACACCCGTGGCGCAGAGCGTCATGGGCGTAAGCGACATGCTCTACCTGCAAACCACCAGCGCCAACGACGGTTCGATGGTCATGCAGGTGACCTTCGACATAGGCTCCGACCCCGCCCTGGACGCCATCTTCACCCAGAACAACGTCTCGTCGGCCACCGCACAGCTCCCGCTGACGGTCACCAAGCAGGGCGTCACCACGCGCAAGACCATGACCGGCTTCCTGCTGGTCTTCTCGCTGCACAGCGACGGACGCTACGACGCCGAGTTCCTCTCCAACTACGCTTACATCAACCTCCAGAACGAGCTGCTCAAGATCGACGGCGTAGGCAAAGTGTCGATCATGGGCGCCGGCGAGTACGCCATGCGCGTATGGCTCAAGCCCGACGTGCTGAAATACTACGGCATCCCGGTTTCGGCCGTCACCGCGGCCATCGAGAACCAGGGAGGCATCTACCCCGCCGGGCAGTTCGGGGCCGAACCCGCGCCCGACGGCACCACCTATACTTATACGGTGACCATGCCGCCGCAGATCACCACCCCCGCGCAGTTCGGCGACATCGTGGTCGTCACGACTTCGGAAGGCCAGCAGATCCGGCTGTGCGATGTGGCCGAGGTTTCGCTCGGCAGCCAGAGCTACGGCGTGAGCTCGCTCTTCGAGGGCAAGCCCACGGCCATGATCGTCGTCTACCAGCAGCCCGGCAGCAACGCCGTGGAGGTGGGCAAGAAGGTCAGGGCGGCGATGGCACGGCTCGAAAAACGCATGCCCGACGGCATTGCGGCCACCACGATCGTCGACACCACGACCAGCATCGACGCCGGTATCCGGGACATATTCCACACGCTGGTGATCGCCCTCCTGCTGGTGATCTTCATCATCTACCTCTTCATCCAGGACTGGCGGGCGACCGTCATCCCGCTCGTGGCGATCCCCGTCTCGCTCATCGGCGCCTTCGCGCTCTTCCCGCTGCTGGGGTTCTCGGTCAACATCATCTCGCTGCTGGGGCTGGTGCTGGCCATCGGCCTGGTGGTCGACGACGCCATCGTGGTCGTCGAGGCCGCGCAGGTCAACATCGCCGCCGGCATGCGGCCCCGCGCCGCGGCGCTCGAAGCCATGAAGAACGTCGCCTCGCCCATCGTCGCCACGACGGTCGTGCTGCTGGCCGTATTCGTCCCCGTGTCGTTCACGGGCGGCATCACAGGCCGGTTGTTCCAGCAGTTCTCCATCACGATCGCCGTCTCGGTGGTGATCTCGGCATTCAACGCCCTGACGCTCTCCCCGGCGCTGTGCGCCCTGCTGCTGCGCCGCCGCGAACCGCCGCAGAAAGGCTTTTTCGCCGCTTTCAATCGCTGGTTCTCCCGCAACATGGATCGCTATACGGCCTTTACGCCGACGCTTATCCGCCACGTGACGCGCACGGGCGTATTCATCGCCGTAGTACTCGCGGTCATCTTCGTCGTATGGCGCAAGCTGCCCGCCGGGTTCCTCCCCGAGGAAGACCAGGGCTACGTCATGGTGATGGTCTCCACGCCCGAAGCCTCGGCGCTGCCCGTCACGCAGGCCGCCATGGAGGAGGCCGACGCCGTGATCCGCACCCTGCCCGAAGTGGCTTCGACCTCGTTCGCCGCAGGTTTCAACATGATGGCGGGCATCGCCTCGACCGACAGCGGCATCATCTTCGTCTCGCTGGTCGACTTCGCCGACCGCAAACTCTCGGCCATGGAGATCGCACAGAAACTCACCGACGAGCTGTACGTCGCCGTGCCGGGAGCCGAGTGCTATGCCTTCATCCCGCCCTCGATCCCCGGGCTGGGCATCACCTCGGGCGTATCGGTCGAGGTGCAGGATCTCGAAGGGCGCGGCACGGCCTACCTGCTCGCCCAGGCCGGGCGGCTGATGGACTCGTTGCGCAAACAGCCTTCGATCGCCTCGGTGACCACGCAGTTCAACGCCGGGGTGCCCCAGCGCCGCCTGCGCATCGACAAGGAGCAGGCGCTGGCCGCAGGCGTCGACCTGGGCGTATTGTACGGCGAACTGACGACCCTGCTGGGCGGCGCCTACATCAACAACTTCTCGCGCTTCGGCAAGCTCTACCAGACCTATATCCAGGCGGCGCCCGAATACCGCCTCGACAAACGCTCGCTCGACAACTACTACGTCGCTTCGTCCTCGGGCGAGAGCGTGCCCGTATCGTCGTTCGTGGAGGTGGTCGACACGGTGGGCGTGGAATACGTCTCGCAGTTCAACCTCTACCGCTCGATCTCCCTCACGGTGACGCCCGCGGCACGCGCCTCGACCACGACCGTCATGCAGGAGATCACCCGTACGGCCGGCGAGGTGCTGCCCGACGACATCGGCACGGCGTGGAGCGGCACCTCCTACCAGGAAGCCAATGCCTCGAAGACGGGCGGGCTGGTCTACCTGCTGGCGCTGGTGTTCGTCTTCCTGGCCCTCGCGGCGCTCTACGAGTCGTGGGGACTGCCGCTGGCGATCCTGATGAGCGTCCCCGTCGCAGTGCTGGGCGCCGTGCTCTTCATCGGGGTATCGCACCTTTTGGACGCCTTCTTCGTCAACGACGTCTACATGCAGATTTCGCTGGTCATGCTCATCGGCCTGGCGGCCAAGAACGCCATCCTGGTCGTGGAGTACGCCGACCGGCTGTTCAACGAAAAGGGCCTGTCGCTGATGGACGCCGCGATCGGCGCCGCCAAACTGCGCGTGCGGCCGATCATCATGACCGCCTTCGCGTTCATCCTCGGCGTCATGCCGCTGGTATTCGCCAGCGGGGTCTACGCCACGGCACGCAACATCATGGGCGTGGCACTGGTGGGCGGTATGCTGTTCGCCACGCTGCTGGGCATCTTCGTCTACCCGGCACTCTACTATTTCGTGGGGCGCATCGGGAATTTCGAACGCCGCCGCGAACGCAAAAAACAGGAGGAAAAACTATGAAAACCGGATACCTTACCGTAATCTTCGCGCTCGCCTGCGCGGCCTGCACACCCCGTTTCTACCCGCCCAAGGTCGACGTGCCCGACGACTACCTCTACGGCGAAGGCTTCCCGCGGGACACCGCGGCGCTCGCCTCCGACTGGTGGCGGCTGTTCGGGGACACGGTGCTCGACAACCTCGTGCAGCGGGCGCTGGAGAACAACCGCGACGTGGCCGTAGCGGCTTCGCGCGTGGAAGAGGCGCGGCAGAACCTCGGCGTCGTGCGGGCGCAGTTCCTGCCCCAGGTGGGCATAGGCGTCACGGCCGAGGGGGAATACACGCCGCAGACCAAGATCGTACAGACCTATGCCGTCGAACCGTCGCTCTCGTGGGAGATCGCCCTGTTCGGGCAGCTGCGTAACGCCAAACGGGCGGCCAGGGCGCAGATCGCCTCCTCGGAATGGGCGCTGCGGGGCGTGCGGCTGTCGCTGGCCGCGGAGGTCGCCACGACCTACTTCACGCTGCTCGAATACGAACGCGACCTGGCGATCGCCCGGCGCAGCTGCACCCTGCGGCGCGAATCGGCCGCACTGATCGACTCGATGTTCCGCTACGGCATGTCGGACGGCGTGGCGCTGGAGCAGGCCCGGAGTCTGGTCTACACCGCCGAAGCGGACATTCCGCAGTACCGACGGGCCGTGGCGGAAGGCCTGTATCAGGAACCTGTATATTTTATCCGCCCG
>ENA-ORTT01002478-ORTT01002478.1-human-gut-metagenome-genome-assembly--contig:-NODE-2478-length-14195-cov-2.971358_pt1 | contig 14195 bp, 10 predicted proteins | sample MGYA00242074_ERZ509197 | MGnify/ENA primary metagenome ERZ509197 (study PRJEB26280, sample SAMEA2338789) | human gut metagenome | biome: human gut; feature: human-associated habitat; material: faeces...
AAAGAAACGGAAGATGCAGTTGTTACGATTCCCTTCCATTCAAACAGGCTTATGGACTATAACAGGAAAAAACTTTTTACCGGTGGTTATCTCTTCCTCCAGACTGTTTATTATGGTCTGAAGATGGATTCCATTTGCCGCAAGATCAGATACCATTACAAATTTAAATACGACCTGAATGCAATCCTCTCAGACTTGATCTATACCAGAGTGCTGGAGCCTTCCAGCAAGACTTCTGCTTTCAAAGCTGCACAACAGTTTCTGGAGGCGCCAACCTATGAACTTCATGATGTCTACCGTGCGCTTTCTGTCCTCGCAAAAGAGAGCGATTTTATTCAGGCCGAAGTTTATAAAAACTCCCATTTTCTTGGAGAAAGAAATGACAAGATCCTTTATTATGACTGCTCGAATTATTACTTTGAAATTGAGCAGGAAGATGGAAATAAAAAATACGGCAAAAGCAAAGAACACAGACCAAACCCGATCATCCAAATGGGATTATTTATGGATGGTGATGGGATTCCGCTTGCCTTTTCTCTTTTTCCGAGAAATGCAAACGAGCAGATCTCCCTCAAGCCGTTAGAAAAGAAAGTTCTTGAAGATTTTGGTTGTCAGAAGTTTATTTATTGCAGTGATGTCGGACTTGGTTCTGAATCGATCCGAGAATACAATCACATGGGGGAACGAGCTTATATCGTAACCCAGTCCATTAAAAAATTGAAAAAGGACGAAAAAGAGTGGGCACTAAATCCTCAGGGCTTTAAAAGAGTATCCGATGATGCTCCTGTCGACATCACAAAACTATCGGAAGATGACAAAGGTCTTTACTACAAAGATGAGCCTTATACTACAAAGAAACTTCACCAGCGTTTGATTATCACTTACTCCCCTAAATATGCCCTCTACCAAAAATCCATTCGTGACAAACAGATTGAACGGGCACAAAAGATGCTGGATTCGGGAAACACAAAAAAGAACCGTAAGAACCCTAACGATCCGGCACGTTTCATCGGAACTCTGGCTGTTACAAAGGAAGGCGAAGCTGCTGATGTAAAACATTATCTGGATGAAAATAAGATCTCGGAAGAAGGTCAGTATGATGGGTTCTATGCAGTATGTACAGACCTCTTGGATGATGAAGTTGACGATATTTTAAAAGTAAGTGAAGGAAGGTGGCAGATAGAAGAATGTTTCCGAATTATGAAAACAGACTTTTCTGCAAGACCCATTTATTTACAGGATGAAAACCGGATTAAAGCACATTTTCTGATCTGTTTTCTCGCACTGACCATTTATCGATTTCTCGAGAAAAAACTGGGTTCTAAATATACCTGTGAGAAATTACTGGATACTTTAAAAGAAATGAATTTCGCCGAAATACAGGAGCAGGGATTTACTCCTTTATACAAGCGGGAAGCGATCACGGATGATCTTCATGACGTCTGCGGTTTCCGAACAGATTATCAATTCATAACAAAAAGTAAAATGAGAAATATTCAGAAGAAAAGCAAAGGAAAAGAATAAATTACTATAGTCTGTGACAACAATAAAAATCGCTGTATCCCAATAAATACAAGGGATACAGCGATTTTTTCTTCTCTTAACTGTCAAGGATGGGATTTTACATAGTATATCACACGCCCTGTATAATGTAAAGCTGTTTTCAACCAGTATGTCTTGCCAACATCTGATATGCCTCAATCACAGCTACGTCCTGTCCTACCACCCCCATCAGACTGACTTCCGATTTGATAACAACGAATCCACTGCCGTTTCCAAAACGGGTCATATTGACATAACTGTCTCCTTTCATACCTTGTACATTTGTTCTTTATGCACTGTTCCTTGCCTGATTGGTAATAATCTAGTGAATCGATAATATTTATTTTATCATCAACAAGAAATTAAATTCCAACTAACTGCCAGCTGTACAGACAAGCCCCTGATAATAAATGCCTGCTTTTCCTTTCGATTTGTCAATTAGGGACGTAGTAAGGGTTGATTCTACTACGTCCCCAATCGCACAATATAATCTTGTTATTTTATTTTCTTCGTATTAGCACGCCTTTAGGATACAACTTCCCATTTTTGTATTGTCGTTCAAAGAGGATTTATCATGCCCTTCCTGTCATTGCTTTTCGATAGTATCTAAGTGCTTGTTCTGCCTGCACGAAATCCGGCATCCTCCACTCCCAGTTCTGGGATCCCACAGTTCCCGGTATGTTAATATCCCCCTTTTTCCCAGCCCCAGAAGGTCTAGCATCGGAATAATGGCATACTCCGCCTTCATACTACACCCGGTCTAGAGCTGCCAGATTTCGTCGTTGTATTCCTAGATTATCCGCTCAGATTAAGAAGAATCCTACTTTCGCACTATTCACAAGCGCCTTCTTCATCCATTCTTTCTCATTTTCATAATCTGCAAATGTCTGTCAAAGTTCCCAGCATTATTATTGCGACATTTCATCAGCTTTATAGATAATATCTTTTAAGATGTGTATCATTCCTCAACTTCAAGCAGTTTTTTATACACTTCTATAAACTCTTCTGCCATAATCCGAAATGTCTCCGCACTCATCAGCTGATCTTCCGCATGCATCAATATTAGTCCTGATTGATTCAGTTCTCCATTGGCATCCAGCGCTAGTAAATCAGCATGGATATGATGTCCTTCGGTAAAAGCTTGATCTCCCTGTCTGATCAATTCCTGTGCTTCTTCAAAGTTTCCCTTTTTCGCGCATTGAACTGCATTGATAAAATAAGATCTTGCAGTACCTACGTATGTAATAATACCAAAACATGATGTTTCAAATGATTCCATCTTGCCTATCCTTTCTACCAATCCTCATCTTCTGTCTCTTTTTCTGCCTCAGCTTCCTTCATAAGATTCAGTTTATCAACTCTTTTTGCAAATGGAAGATAAACGAAAAATGAAATAATAAAAATCGCAAGCTGAAGCAGAGCCGTTCTCCATCCACCGATCAAAAATCCTGAAATAATCGGCGGACATGTCCATGGTATCTGTGTTGCACCATACAGGGGACACAAACCTGTATAGAGAGCTATATACTGTAATATGCAAGATATTACTGGCATTGCAATAAACGGAAATGCAAGCATCGGATTCATCACGACCGGCAGTCCAAACAAAATTGGTTCGTTAATATTAAACAATGCAGGCACCATTTCCAACTTTCCAAGAGTTTTCATCTGTTTGGATTTTGCCATGAAGAACATATAAATGACTAATCCGATTGTGAGGCCTGCTCCAGTAACGTTGATAAATTGGTCAAAAAACTGCATGGTAACAATATGTCCGCCGTTCTTTACAGTCAATTCGATTCCTTTGTCAAGCAATGCCTGATTTTCAAGGCTGTTTGCCTGCAGAATACCTGTCATGATTCCACCGACGATCGTGGAACCATGTACTCCAAAGAACCACAAGAACGGTGTTAGGAAACTCATTAGTACTGCACCGCCAATAGAGTCTGTCATTCCTTGCAATGGAGTCTGAATCATATTGTAAATAGTCTCCATCGCAGTCGTATGAAATCCCATGGAACAAATTCCATGAACAATCGTAGCTCCCACAACAATAACTGCTCCCGGAACCAAAGCCGAAAATGCATTTGATACCCCCTCCGGAACTCCAGCAGGCATCTTGATCCTGATATCCTTTTTCAAGAACCAACAATATACAAATCCTACAATCAAACCAACAATAATAGCTCCTACCATTCCCTGTCCTGCCGTCCAGCTTTTATTGATGATCCCCCCTACTATATCTCCACTTTCTGTGGTAATGGAAGCAGGTGTCATCATAATAAATACTCCAAGGGCTACGATTGCACCACTTAAAGGCTCCTGCCCTTCCAATTTGATATAATTGTACGAAATACCAAGTACTGCAATCATAGCACTGATATTGAATGTAGCTCCATTTGCCTGTTCTAGCACAGCTTTGATTCCCGTTTGTTCCAATATATCTACGACTGCCTGAATCGGGAAGTTTGTAATAATTAAAAATACAGAACCTACAATCAGAAGTGGCATGGAATATACCATACCATCCTTTATCGCCTGTATCCCTTTCAGGTTAACGAACGCCATAATTTTAGGAATTATTTTTTCATTCATTAATTTCTGCATTTTCTCTTTCCTCTCTAACTATTTTTAATGAATTTTATTTTTTTGATAATTTAAACGCAAATTTCAACACATTCATTCCGTTGCACATGCCATAATCTGACATCGGAATCACATCCACAGGAACACCACTGGCATTGCAGATTTCTTTTGCTTTTGTCAACTGATAACCAACCTGCGGTCCAAGCAATGCCACATCAGCTTCCCCTATCAATCTTTCCATGTCAAGAATTGGATATGCCTTGATATCCACTTCTTTTCCTTTTTCTTTTGCTGCTTCTTCCATCTTTTTTACAAGCAGACTTGTTGACATTCCATTTGCACAAAATAATCTGATTTTTAGCATTATTTGTTCCTCCTAAGATATAATTATAAAATTTCTCCGTCACTCTCTATAACTTTTTTATACCATGCAAAAGAATCTTTTTTCTTTCTCTCCAATGTACCATTGCCCAGATTATCCTTATCTACATAGATAAAGCCATATCGTTTTTCCATCTCACCGGATCCTGCACTTACCAAATCAATGCATCCCCAAGGTGTATAACCTCTTAAATCAACACCATCTAAAACAGCTTCATGCATTTGTTCAATATGACTTCTTAAATAATCAATACGATAGCTATCTCTGACTTTACCATCTTCATCAATTGTATCATAAGCCCCTAACCCATTTTCTACAACAAAGATTGGTAATTGATAACGATCATAAATTTCATTTAGTGAATATCTTAAACCAACTGGATCAATTTGCCATCCCCAGTCAGATGCTTTTAAGTATGGATTAGGAACTCCACCTAAGATATTTCCTTTTCCACCTTCTTTTGTTTTATCAGCAGTTTGACAGTTTGACATATAATAAGAACATGTATAGAAATCTACTGGACCTGCAGCAAGAATTTCTTCATCTCCTTCTTCCATTTTAATTTCAATATTATTTTCTTTAAAATATCTCTTTATGTAGTTTGGATATTTACCACGACATTGAACATCACTGCAGAACCAGTTCATTAAATGATTCTTTTGTTGATTTTCAATTTGATCATCTGGATTACATGTAAGACCATAACTTGTGGCCATGATTTGCATACATCCTACTTGATAGTTTGGATCAATTTCATGTGCCATTTTCACTGCTAAAGCACTTGCTACAAATTGATGATGTAATCCTTGGAAACGGTTTTGAGGAACATCTACTTGATCCATAAATTCCATTTCTTTAATCTCATTTAAAATACCTTGTCCTAAAAATGCTCCCATTGCTGTTGTTGCACTATTGATTTCATTAAATGTTAGCCAATATTTTACTTTTCCCTTATAGCGAGTAAAAATAGCTCTACAGAAATTTAAGTAACAATCAATCATACGACGATCTACCCATGAATTCCATTTTTTTGTTAAGTTAAATGGTACTTCATAGTGAGAAATTGTAATGAGTGGTTCAATACCATATTTTAAACATTCATCAATTAATTCTTCATAGAATTTTAAACCTGCTTCATTAGGTTTATCTTCATCACCATTTGGGAAAATACGTGTCCATGCAATAGAAAAACGATACATTTTAAATCCCATTTCCGCAAATAATGCAATATCTTCTTTGAAGCGATGATAATGATCAATCGCATCATGACTTGGATAGAATGTCCCTTCTTCTAATACTGGTGTAATTCTTTTACTTTTTGTAGCAGTTCCTCCTGTACAAATATCTGGACAAGAAATACCTTTACCACCTTCTTGCCAGCCTCCTTCTAATTGGTTTGCAGCTGTTGCTCCACCCCAATAAAATCCATTTGGAAAACTCATTTTTCTTCCTCCTTGTTTTGATATACAAAATTTCAAAATTCATTATAGCTTATCCTTTGAAAAAGCGCTTACTTTTTTCAGTATTGTAAAATTACTTGACAAACACAAAAGGTGAACCTTAATCCACCTCACTTGTTTTCTTTACAACGACCGAACGCTTTGATTTCTTTCCTTCATACATCAATTTATCGGCTTTTTTAATTGCATCATTGACTTTTGAATTTCCATAAATACCCCCAACAGTAATTGATAATGATAAATCTTCATAATCATCTACTTTTGTTTGTTTTACACATTCACTAATTTGATACAACCGAGTTGTAAAAGTATCATAATGAATATCTTGGAAAACAAGTAAAAATTCATCCCCACCATAACGTATAAAGATATCATCAGATCGAATGCATGATTGAATAGCTTTAGAAACAGCTTTGATTGCTTGATCGCCAGCATTATGACCATATTGATCATTAATTGCCTTAAAATTATCGGCATCGATCATTGCTACTGCTGATACATCATTGATGTATTGAACGTATTCTTCATAATAACGTCGACTATAAGCATTAGTCAAAACATCTGTATAGTATTCTTTATTATAAGTTACGATATCTTCTAAGAATCGTGTTTTTCCATGAGCTCCTAAAATAATATCTTCTTTTGTTTTATAAACAAGTTCTAAGACCCAAGGACGTTCATCCACTTCTACATACTGCGCAATAATGGCATAAATGTCATAATCAACAAATTCTAATTTAAAAGCTTGTCCTTTTCTGATATACGCTTGCTTAGAAATACAATTGACACAAACATCTTTTCTTTTCCAGTAATCATAACAATTGCCTTCAATAATTTCTATTTGACCATTCTCTGCTTTTGCGGATTGATGTTTTTGAAAATCTATCAAACGAACAACCATAAAAACATCTTTTAAATGTTCAATAAAATCTTTTATTTCGGTATATGTATATTTTAAAGAACTATTTTCTTGAATATTATGCATAATTTGAATATTGTTGTCTTTAACAAGTTTTCCAACAACTCCTTTATAAACACTTCCATTCCATCGCGTACTTGCTTGTAAATGATACCATTGTTTTTGTTTTCCAACTTGTGCATAAATCTTTAAATCAACCTCTGGATTTAAATGTGTTGTTTCTTTGAGTTTATCCTTAAGTAATTTCATTGTTGATTTATTAAAAAAAGAAAATTCATGATTTTTTGGGTGATAAATTATTTCATCAATTCCTAGATCTTTTGCTGCTTGTGAAGAAATATAAACAGCATCTTTAAATGCATCGTATTCAAATGTCATTTCCTGAAAAAATTTTCTGTTTTGAGACTCATTATTTTTTTCTTTAGGCATTTCACTTCTAAATTGTTTAATAACTAGCTCATCTGTCATCTTTGAAACAACTGCTTGATCTGCATAATTTTCATTTTCAAATAAAGAAGCTTTCATTTCTTCACTAATATCACAAAGACATTCCAATAACAAAGGATTAAAAACCCCACATTGACCATCAATAATCATCTTCATAGCTTGTCCATGACTATATGCTTTTTTATAGCAACGTTCACTCGTAAGAGCATCATAAACATCCGCAATTGAAACAACTTGTGCTGAAATAGGAATTTGATCACCAACTAATCCATCAGGATAACCATGTCCATCATACCTTTCATGATGCCAACGACATATTTGATAAGCATGCTTCAATAAATCATTATTATTGTAGTTAGGAACTGTTTTCAACATTTCTGCGCCAATCAAAGAGTGTTGTTTTACTATTTCAAATTCATCTTTTGTAAGTCGTCCCGGTTTATTTAAAATCTTTTCATCAATTGAAATTTTTCCAATATCATGTAAAGATGAAGCTGTACTAATAAGTAAGATATCCGCATCACTTAACTTATATTCGTGTGATTTTTTACCCATTTGTAGTAAAAGCATTTTTGTAATTGTTTGAATATGTTGTATATGTAAACCACTTTCGCCATTTCTAAATTCAACGATATGTCCTAAGACATTGATTAATGTCGTATTATTGTTCACTCTTTTTTGAATTTGTTGTTCTACTAAATGAACCAGTTTCTTTTGTTTTTCATAAAGCATTAAAGTGTTTTTAATTCTTCGATTAATAATATAACTTTCAAAAGGTCTCCTGATATAATCAGTTGCTCCAAGTTCATAAGCCTTTTCCATAGAAGTCGTATCTCCTTCTGAAGAAATAATAATAACAGGAAGATATTCTAAATAACGTTGTTCCTTCATCTTTTCAAGAACTTGATAACCATCCATATTAGGCATTACAATATCTAATAAGACTAAATCAATCGATTTATCTTCTTTTATCATTTCTAAAGCTTTTTTTCCATCTTCTGCTTCTAAAATTTGATATTGATTCCTCAATAATTCGCATAAAATTATTCGATTAATCTGGGCATCATCAACAATCAATATTTTTGCTTTTCTTTTTGGCATACACATACTCCTTCCATGACTCATTTGTATCACTTTTTCACATTTTTATTTAGATACATATGGCGATCTGCTTTTTCAATAAATTTTGGAATATAATTTAATGACTCATCATATTTAGCATAACCAATACTCACACTAAAATCTGGTAAACCTTCATAAGATTGTTGAAATAATCTTTGTAAATCATTAAACACAGGAGTTATTTCCTCATTTTTATCTCTTTCACATACCATGATAAACTCATCTCCACCATAACGTGAAATAAAACAATTATGTAAATATGCAATTTGTTTTAAAATATCAGCTGTCTTTAAAATGATTTGATCTCCAACAACATGCCCAAGCTCATCATTTATCTTTTTAAATTGATCAATGTCTAATAAAAATAAATAAAGATCTTTTTTTTGATGATTTTCCTTCATTTTCATTGTTAAATAAATATCCAATTGTTTTCGGTTATTGATTTTGGTAAGCGGGTCTAATGAAATAAGGTTTTGTTGAAAATAATTATAAACAATAAAAATTGAATATGTGAGTCCTAGATTAAAAATAAGTAAATGATCCACTGTAATTTGAATTAACGCAGTAATAAAAGGAAGAAAAGAAAAACGAGCAATCACTTTATATTCCTTTTGATATAAGTAATTCTTTGCTTTTTTAGATAAAAATCCTGCTTTTATTGAAAGATAAAGGATATAAGCAAATAAAATAAAAAAATAGAATGGTAACAATTTGCCACGACGATAGTTTCCTACTTGATCAATAACAAATAATCCATGTGTCCAATAAGAAAGCAAAGAAGATCCTATAAAAAAGATGAGAGGAATAAAAGTAAGCACTAATATTTTTTTATGCTTCAAAACAGCTGAATGAAGTGTTTTTTGGACATAAACATACCAAGAACAAACAAGCATTGCTAGTGAACAAAAATAGAAGCTATTAAATATTCCACTTTGAATCTTACTAAAAGTAAGAAAATGTTTTACATTCATGATCCAAATTGCATCCATAAACAAATAAACACAAGCCCAAGCAATGGTATGATAAAAATAGTTCCAATGATCATTTTGTTCACGATTGATATACATTTGATATAAAATTCGAATCAATAACAATAAACAAAAAACATCCATTTCTAAACTCATTATTTCACTACTCATAATACACCTTCATTCATATCAATATAGCCTTATTATACACTATTTACTAATGCAAAAAAACACCGTTAAACGGTATTTATTCGCCAAATGTAATCCCCATTTTTTTAGCACTCGAAACAACTTCACACTCAGGATCAACAAATTTTAATTTACCTGCTGTTTCACTTAAAGGAATTGCTTTGATTTCATTTTTATCAAAAACAACAAGTTTTCCAAAATCTTTGTTTAAAAGAAGATTTGCCCCATATACCCCAAAGCGTGTTGCCATAAAACGATCATAACCACAAGGATTGCCTCCTCTTTGAACATGTCCAGCTAACGCCACACGAATTTCATTAGGAATCAACTCTTGTAATTGTTCAGCGACTTCATAAGCAACCGAACGTCCTTGGCGACTTGCAACTTTTGCTTTGTATTTTTTCTTTGATAAAAGACTATCTTCTTCACTAATCGCTCCTTCTGCACAAGCAATGATTGTATATTCTTTCCCTGTTTTTTGATTTTCTTTAATTTTTTTCGCAACCACTTTAATATCATAAGGAATTTCTGGAAGTAAAATCGCATCCACTCCTGCTGCAATACCTGCCTGTAAGCAAATATGTCCTACTTTATGTCCCATGATTTCTACAACGAAAACTCGACTATGACTTTTAGCGGTTGTTTCAATTTCATTTAAATAGTTTGTTGCAATATCGACCGCACTTTGAAAACCAAAAGTATAATCTGTACCCCATGTATCATTATCGATTGTTTTAGGGAGCCCTATCACATTTAAACCTTCTTGTGCTAACATGTTCGCCGATTTTAAAGAACCATTTCCTCCTAAAACCACAAGACAATCAAGTTTCAATTTCTTGTATGTTTTTTTCATAGCTTCAACTTTGTCAAAACCATCTTCAATAACACGCATTTTTTTAAAAGGACAACGTGAAGAACCTAAAATCGTTCCACCAACATTTAAAATATCTTCAAAATCACTTAAAGACATCTTTTTATATTTTTCATACATCAATCCTTGATAACCTTTTAAAAAGCCAATAATTTCAATATCTTTTCTTTGTTGGTAAAGTGCTTTTACTAAACCACGCATTGTTGCATTAAGTGCTTGACAATCACCACCACTTGTAAGAATTCCAACTCTCATAAAATTCCTCCTATTTCACATCATTTTTAAAAAAGTATTCTTGACTATTCATTTCTCTATTTTTATTTTTTATACGTTTGTATTTACCATTACTTTCTAATGAACATGCTTTTACATTATCACGAAGCATACAATCAAACATTGTTAGTAACTTATGTTTTAATTTTTCATCTAATACAGGCGCTGCCACTTCAACACGTCTTTCAAGATTTCGTGTCATTAAATCAGCTGAAGAAATATAAACAGTTGGATTATTTTTACCGAAAATATAAATTCTAGAATGTTCCAAATATCTTCCAACAATTGATAGAACTCGGATATTTTCCGTTGCTTCTTCAACACCAGGAATAATACAACAAATTCCCCTTACAACCATATCAATTTGAACCCCTGCTTGACTTGCTTCAATAAGCTTATCAATCATCTTTTTACTTGTTACTGAATTACATTTAAAGCCAATATAAGCTTCTTTTCCTTGTTTAGCAAGTTCGATTTGTTCATCGATATACTTAAAGATATGACTGATCATACAATGTGGTGCTACCATGAGTAAATCTGTATGATTTTCGGTTTCACCTAAACATAAATGATTAAAGACTCCATTAATTTCTTCTCCGATTTCATATTTAGAAGTCATTAATGATAAATCCGTATAAAGTCTTGATGTTTTTTCATTATAATTTCCCGTACCAATTTGACTAATATATTGAATTCCTTTTTCATTTTTATACGTGATTAAACATAATTTAGAATGCACTTTTAAACCATCTAAACCATAAATCACACGACATCCGGCCTCTTCTAAACGTTTCGACCAACCAATATTATTTTCTTCATCAAAACGCGCTCTTAATTCAACTAAAACAACAACTTCTTTTCCATTTTCTGCTGCTTTAATTAAAGATTTTACGATTTTAGAATTCTTTGCTACACGATAAAGTGTCATTTTAATACTTACCACATTTTTATCATTACTTGCTTCATCTAAAAGTCTTAAAAATGGTGACATAGATTCAAACGGATAAGAAAGTAATAAATCTCTTTTTAAGATTTGTTTAATCATTGGTACTCTATTTTCAACGAATGCATTATTTCTTGCTTCTAAACGTTTATAGAACATACTTGGACAAATATATCTTAAATGCTCTCTTAATTCACCCACAAAACCAAAATCAAGAGGTGAATTATTAATGAAAACTTGATTTTTCTTTAAATTCAAGAAATTCATCAACATAAGTACTTCAAGTTCGCCTAATCCTGGCGTCATTTCTAAACGCATTGGTGAAAGTTTTCTTCTTTGTTTAATTAAGTTTTCCATCATTTCTCGATAATCTTCATGTCCTTCTAATGAATGATCATCTTCATCAATATCCGCACTTCTTGTTACACGAATAAGTGCTTTTTCTTTTACAGTATATTTAGAAAAAATACGTGAAACAAAATGTAAAATAATATCTTCTACTAAAATAAATTTTTGTGGTTGACTTGGAAGTGCAATCAGTCTTTCATCCATCGCATTAGCACAAGAAATAATTCCCATTTTTCTTTTACCTTTTTTCGATTCAAGGCGTACAACGACATACATTTCACGATTGTTGATAAATGGAAATGGTTGTCTTTTAGAAATAACTTGTGGTGAGATAAGTGGTAGTAATTCTCTTTCAAAATAATCAGCAAAATAACGACGGTCTTCCTTGCATTCAATATCTTTATATTTTATTACTGACCATCCTGATCGTCCAAGTTCTGACATCACATTTTCATAAATACGATCTTTCTTTTTATTAAGATAATGGACTTTTTTTAAACAGGCTTTTAATTGTTCTAAACCCGTCATTCCTGTTTTATTGTCTTTGGAATCTGGATAAAATAACATTTGGTCATAAAGTGATCCTATACGTACCATAAAAAACTCATCTAAATTTGTTTGATAAATTGAAATAAAGCTTAACTTTTCCGCAAGTGGTACTTGTGGATCTTTTGCTTGCATTAAAACACGATCGTTAAATTTAAGCCATGATAACTCTCTATTTTCTCGGCATACGTTCATTTTTATTCCCCCAATGTATAATTTATACACTCTTTCTTATTTAATATAAAAACATTTTATACTTTCAACAATCTACCATCTATCAAGTTTATGTAAAATTCAAAAAAGAAGAATTATTTCTTCTTAATTTGTCGATTATAAAACTCATCTTCTGGTGCTGGTTTTCCAAAAAGATAACCTTGAATATAATCTGGATTTAATTTTTTGATTTCTTGAAGTTCTTCTTCCGTTTCAACACCTTCAATACATACATTCAATTTCAAAGAATGTGCCATTTCAATAATATAAATCAAAATACTTCTTTCATAATTTGAAGAAAGTGCTTTTTGGGTTAAAACACGATCTATTTTAATATAATGCGGTGTTAAATCACTTAAACGATATGCATTTGAATAACCTGTTCCATAATCATCCAAAATAAGCGTAATCCCTTCTTCTTTCAATGATGACCAAAGTTTTTTATAATGATATGTATTTTCTAAATAACCTGATTCTGTTACCTCAATCCCTAACAAAGCAGGTTTTAAGTTAAAATCTTTTAAAGCTTGTTTAATTTCATCTAAGATCTTACTTTTAATAATTTGTACATAGGACAAATTAACATTCACCTTAAATTCAGGAATAAATTCTTGCCACTTTTTACAACAAGCAACCGCTTGTCTTAAAATCCAACGACCAGCAGGAATAATTAAACCAGATTCTTCTAAAATAGGAATAAATTCATTTTCAATTTCTTCTTTTGTAATATCATAAATCCCTATTTCCAAATAATAAACAGATTGTGATTCATAATATTTTTTTAAATGAGCTAACTGAAAATGATAACCCTCCATATGTTCATAAATATGTTTTTCTTCAATATGCCCTATTTCCAACTGATGAGAGAATTGATGGAAAACATGATTTAATAAAGAAAACTGATGATACAAATCACTTTTCATGGTTTTATATTCCTCTTGAACTCTTTGTATCTTCCGATAGTCTTTACGATATTGATTCACTAAATCCAAATATTTTTCTGGATTCAAACAATACTGATGGATAAAATCTTCATCTGTTTCATTATAATGTTCTTTTAAACCTTTGTTCATGAGTTTAACCAAACGATGTGGCCCATATTTTTTATGAAAACAAGTTGTCTGACTAGAACAATTCTGCACATATCCTCATAGATATAACCAATATATTCTAAAGAACGATTAGGTGCTGGTGCTCTTGTAAATAAAGCAGTCATTTGTTCAAATAAACGACAAAAAGAATCAACCTGTTTAGATAGCTGTTGTTTAAAAGTCATTTCCTGATAGCTTGAAGAAAGCACTGTCTGATCATGGCGAATAGGTAAAATCAAAAATATAAGTCCACTCACCACAACAATGAAACCATGATATGTATATTGAAATTCAA
>ENA-ORTT01002481-ORTT01002481.1-human-gut-metagenome-genome-assembly--contig:-NODE-2481-length-14177-cov-4.465019_pt1 | contig 14177 bp, 15 predicted proteins | sample MGYA00242074_ERZ509197 | MGnify/ENA primary metagenome ERZ509197 (study PRJEB26280, sample SAMEA2338789) | human gut metagenome | biome: human gut; feature: human-associated habitat; material: faeces...
GCGTCGGTCGACCTCTGGATCCCCGTCTCCGGGTGCGGGACGTCTGTGGGGAGAGACCCGTCGAACGACGTCGTGCTCCATTCGCTCGCCGTCTCGCGGCGCCACCTGCACATGGCCCCGACGTCGGATGGCATGGAGGTCGAGGACCTGGGCTCCAAGAACCCCGCCACGTATCGGGGGAGGGACGTCTCCGGTCGCATCGTCGTCCCCTACGGGGACGAGATAGACCTCTGCGGATGCCGCCTCGTCATGACCGGGCCCGAGGCATCGTAGCGACATGTCGGAAGAGGCGCCGTGGCGCGACGAGGGAACACGCAGGGAAGTTGACTTCGGACGAGTCGGCGGCAAGTCGTATCGGGCGCTCGTGAGGCATGCGGTCGGCGAGCGCGCCGCGGATGCCGTCCTCGAGGGCATCAGGAGGATGCTGCGTCATCGCAGCGGAACGCCATACGAGGACCTCTACGTCCACGACATGCGGGACGGCTTGCTCGTGGGAAGCGTCGTGAAGGCCCGGGCGCCAAAGAGGGTCGAGTTCACGGAGGGGCTGGCGAGGGCGACCTCGGCGGCCGTGGACGATGGGGCCAAGATCGTCATCGTCCACAACCATCCCGACAGCTTTCCTCCGTCTGCGGCAGACATACGCAGCTTCATCGCAAACCGCGCGCGGCGCGGCATCATCGCCTGCCACGACGGGAGCCTGTACGTCTTCGAGGTGGTCGGCAATCCCGTGCCCGGGTATAGTATTGATGATACAACAATTCGGATGCTCTCGCAGCTGCGTGGCGGGAACGAGCCTGATTTGCTGAGGGGTTACGAGGAGAGTCTGGGGGTGCGAGTTGAGCATCTACGCTGAGGTTAACCGCAGGTTCCACGAACTGTATTGCGGTGATGATGACCGCAACGAGTTCATCGAGATTCTCGAGAAGATGCCGCCGGAAGACCAAGGGCTCTGGCGGATGGAGGCGGAGTTCGAATTCTCCTATCGCGCCGGTCGAGGCGGCAGGCCCGGTTATGCAGAGGATGCCGAGCGCGCCATCATGGAGCGCTTCGCCGACGAGGAGGCGGCGCGCTCGGAAAGGGCGGCGTAGCCCCGTTCTTCTCGCCCGCCCCTCTCTCCTGTGGAGGCGCTGGAAAAAAGTCTTTGACATGCCGGGCGAGTTTGGTATAGTAATTCCCGCACCAAATGGCTGGGTAGCTCAGTTGGTAGAGCAGGGGACTGAAAATCCCCGTGTCAGTGGTTCGATTCCACTTCAAGCCACCAAACAGTAATTTATACTGAAAAAAGAAGTAGCTTAGAATATATGCTACTTCTTTTTTTGACATTAATAAAAAACCAAATGTAATATATTAAAATATTATATTTGGTTTTCTATTTATTTATCAGTTTTATCAATTTTCATATTTTTTCCATAGCGTTTAATTTTTTGCGTTGTAGTTTTCTCAAATTCATTTTCACGTATATCAAAGCCTTTAATATGTTTATAATTAGGAAGTTTTTTATTAACACCTGCTACTACATCTGAAACAACTTTCCATACTTCCTCTTTAGTAGGAACACTACCCTTTAAATATTCTGTAATAGCTTGAATATTAGGATATATTTGAGCATTAATATAAGTTTCATCATCATTTTCTTTTTGAATTCCGAGTACCAAAGATTCAGAAATAAGTGGACTATCATTTAGATAATATTCAACTTCCTCAGGATATATATTTTTACCATTTTTAGTAACAATAACACTTTTACACCTACCAGTAATATATAAATAACCATTTTCGTCTATCTTACCTAAATCACCAGTATGAAACCAACCGTCAATAATAGTTTGTTTTGTTTTTTCTTCATCTTCATAATATCCAAGCATAACGTTTGGACCTTTTACAATAATTTCACCAACACCTTCTTCGTTAGGAGAATCTATTTTATATTCTACATTAGGAATAGGTAGTCCTGCACTGTCATCTTTTTGGAAAAAGTCAGTATTTCCAGCAACTAAGGGAGAACATTCTGTTAAACCATAACCTTGTAAAGTATTTAATTTTAAATTTCTAAAATCAGAAACAATAGTAGGATTAGCAGCTGCAGCGCCTACAATAAATACACGTAATCTACCACCTAATGTGTTTTTTACCTTTGTTTTTACTATTTTTTTCATAAAGAAAGGTAAAGAAGAAAAAGGATTTTCATTGTTTTCTTTTTTATATTTATCTGGTAATGTCTTATTCATGTTTTTTATAATATTCTTGTGTAAATTTTCTAATAATAATGGAACACATAAAATAACAGAAGGATGAAATTCCTGCATATTTTTTGCAATATATCTTAATCCTTCACAATGAGCTATACTAGCACCGCTATATATAGGAAGTAAAAATCCAATTGTACATTCATAAGTATGATGCAAAGGAAGAATAGAGAAAAACAAATCACTTCTTTTTACTTTTACAATTCCATAAATAGATAATATATTAGAACATATATTTCTTTGGGAAAGACAAACACCTTTTGCATTTCCAGTTGTACCAGAAGTAAAAAGCAGAATACGTAATTCATCTGGATTTATTTTTATAGAATCAAAATCAGTTATGCCATCTAAATAAGCAGCTTTACCTTCATTTAATAAAATATTAAATTTTTCGTCAAAAGTAATGAATTTAGTATCTGGATTTTCAACTTTAGAAATGTTTTCTAAAATGTTTTGCAAATTTTTATTGTCGCCTAAAATACATACGGTTTGTGAAACATTCATAAAATTAATAACATCATCAGTATGAAGTTCTTTGTCAATAGGAACTACGATTCCTACAATAGATGCTGCAAGATAAGAAACGCACCATTTATAACTATTTTTTCCTATGACAGCAATCCTTTTGTTTAAAAAGCCATTTTCAATTAAGCTTGTACCAAGATATACAACATCATTTTTAAATTGTTCATATGTAATTGATTTTATATTACCATCTGAATCCTTTATTTTAAAAGCGATTCTATTACGATAAATATCACCAGATCTATATAGCATGTCCTTAAAATTTGTTACTTCTTCTGTTTTATGATATTTCTTTTTTAGTTGTTCTGAAATATTAGGTTTATTCTTCATTTTTTCCTCCTATAAGTTTTTCTACCTATATCTATAAAAATTAAAATTTGTATCTTTTTTTAATGTTATATTGCCATTATAAATGGATTGATTGTCTAAGTCTAATGGAATGTCAATATATATTGTACATTTGAATTCTTGACTTAGATTATTTGTTACATAAACGTCAAATGAAAAGCTACAAGCAATATTATTTAATAATATATTACATCTTTTTAATAAAGAACCGTCATAAGTCATAGGCGTTGATGTATCAGTAATAGTATAATCGGTTTTAATATTATGATTAATATAACTAAGAACGATTGGATTAGCTAAATTATTGTATAGAGTAGGTTTGTCTAGATTGACTTCATCTTCAGAAGTTATATTAAAATCCAAATTTCCATTTATTAAATTTTCTTCTGATATTTCACTTTTGGCAAAATTGTTTATGTTTTTATAATATAGCTTTGGTTCGCCTAAAGTAGGAGATGAAGTGAATTTTATATTATTAATAGATACTTTTTTTAAAGTGTTTTCCAAAGTCTTTTCTTCAGATGTACTAGTTATAAACAAAGCAATATCTGTATATTGATATAAATTTTCAATTGTAAAATTAGAATTAGATGCAGTTTTATTTTTTGCATCACAACTACTAAAAAAAGTAATCTTATTAATCTTAAAAATTGTATTTTGATTTTTTCTTGCAAAAGGTAAGATATCGTTTTCAAAGTTGGTTTTTAACATATGTCTGTTAAAAATAAAAAAACCAACCAAAAATATAAAGACAAGTGAAATTACAATAATAACAATTAATAAATTTTTTTTCTTATTCATAACTCCTCCTTAGTAAATGCAAATATATAATAGTATAATTTAAAAATAAAATCAAGTGAAAATTCCATAAATTTAAATTGACAAAAATAGATCAAAAAGGTAGAATTATATTAGGTGATAGTATGAAATCAAAAGATAAAGGAAAAAAATATATAAAAGTAACATTGAAGAATATAATTATTTGTTGTTCTTTTGCTATTATTATATTATGTTGTATTTCATTTTATAACTATTATTTTAATAAAAATGAGGTTTATGCTAAAGAAACGAACAATATTAAAACAGACAATATAAAAATAAGTAATGCACAATTGATGAATTTAGATGAAATAGTAAATAATAATACACAAAACAAACAAAAAGAAGAATATATAACAGAAGAAGTAGAGCTAGAATATATTACTATTTATCAAACAAATAGCAATTTATCAAAAGGAGTAATTCAAGTTATTCAAGAAGGACGAGAAGGTAAACAACAAATAACTAAGAAAAAAACATATGAAAATGGAGAGATTATATCAGAAGAACAAGTTAATAGTAAAATAACAAAAGCAGCTGTTAATAAAATTGTAGAAGTGGGTACTAATAATTATAAAAGTAACAACAAGGTAAAAATAGGAGATGTTGTTTATGTAACTTCTGATAGAGCTGAGGTTATGACAGAACCAAATGAAAATACGCAGAAAGTAGCAACTTTGGTAAAAGGAAAAGAATTAAAAATAATATCAATACAAAATGATTGGTATAAAATATCTTCTTCTGATGTAACAGGATATGTAAAAATAGAGAATACGACATATATTAATAAAGATAATGAAAACGAACAAGAAACAAACATATCTAATTCATCAAATTCTATATTAAAACCTAGTTTTGGTATGGCATTAAATAAACCAAGTGGACTTAGTCTAGAACAATTCAAAAAAGTTTTAAATGATTCAAAAGATACAAATAAAATTTTTGCTAATAATGCAGAATATTTTTATTACATAGAAAAACAATATAATATAAATGGCGTATTTGTTGCAGCAGTTGGAATACATGAAAGTGCTTGGGGAACTTCTAAAATTGCGATAGAGAAGAAAAATTTATTTGGATACGGAGCTTATGACTCTAATCCTTATAATGGAGCATATAATTTTTCAAATTATTCAGAATGTATTGATTTGATTTCAAGAGTGTTTGTAAAATATTATTTAAATCCATCAGGAACTAGTATATATGGCGGAGAAAAGGCAATAGGAACTTATTATAATGGAGCTAATTTAAAAGGTATTAATCAAAGGTATGCTACAGATAAAAATTGGGCAAATGGTGTTTATACATATATGAAATATTTATATAATAAATTGTAAAAAATTCTTGCTATTTTTTATAATTTATTGTATTATATAAAAGTATAATGCTTATAAGGAAGATTTTGCCGAAAAAACGCTAAGAAAGGGGCATAATAAAATGAAAAAAACAATAATAATTGTTACAATTTTTATGATATTAATTGGAATATTTTTATGCATAAATAAAACATATGCAGCAGAAAAAGCAATAGACAATGAAACAGAGAGCAAAATAATAGAAATAAAAGAAAATGCAATGAATTCATTAGAAGATTATAAACAAAAATATGGATCAGATGCTTATGGATTTGTAGCGTACATATTAAATTTAGTTAGAATTTACAGTATTCCGTTATGTTTCTTAGGAATTGCAATTGGAGCAATTCATCAATATGTGATAGGAATTAGAAAGTTGGACACACTAGAAAAGGGAATGGCTTTAATTGTAAGCTTTGTAACAATATTAATTATATGCCAAATTTTACCGTTAGCATTTGCTGTGTTTGTAAAATTTGGAAGGGGGTAACAAATGAAAGTTTTATTTGCTGTAAGTAATGAAGAAATATCAGAGTCGATAGTAAAAAAATATCAAAAGGAATATAAACAGATTATTTCTTACAAAAATGTTTATTACTTTAATGCAATATTAAAAGAATTACAAAAGGATAAAACTTATGATAGAGTAGTAATAAGTGAAGATTTAGAAGCTTTTACTAATACACAATATGATCAAATAGATAAGTTTATTTTTGAGAAATTAGATAGTATAAGCGATGAGGCTTCAAATTCAAGAGGTAATGATATACCAATTATTTTAATCTGTTCAGATAGAAGAGCAAAATCTGAACAGATGTTAGTAAAATTATTTGGAATTGGAGTTTATAATGCAATTATTGGGACAGACAGAAGTGTAGACGAAGTTTGCAGATTAATCAATAGACCTCGTTCTAAAAAAGAAGCAAAAAATTATTATAAAATAGATTCTGAAGATGTAAGTTATCAAAGTGAAAATGAAAATGATGTTAGTGAAATGGAAATACAAAATATTCTTGCACACTATAAAAGACTAGGGAAAAATGAAGATAGATATGTAGACAGTTTTAATAATATAGCAGCACAATATAATGATGTACAGCTAAGAATTATCAGTAAATTTCTTCCTTTAAACGTGCGAGCAGTACTAGAGGAAAGATCACCAAGATATCAACAAATAATGTCTTTTAATAATAGTGTTTCTGATAAATTAAGAAAGCCTAAAAAAGAAACTACTGAAGGACCTAGTGAAAAATTATTAATGCCAAAAACTAAAGACAGAATAATGTCAAAACCAGTAGTAATACCATCATCAATCAATATGAATAGTACAAAAAAACTATCTAAAATTAAACCAAAACCGGAACAAGAAGAAAAATATCAAAAACTAGAGCTAAATAACGGAAATATAAAAGAGCAGAACAAAAATGAAAAATATTCTACAATAGAACAAAACATAATACCAGAAGAGCCAATTGTACAACCTAAAAGAGGAAGAGGTAGACCACGAAAAAATCCTATTCCAGAGGTACAAGAACAGGCAATACCTGTTAAAAGAGGAAGAGGTAGACCACGAAAAAACCCTGTTCCAGTTGAACAAGAAATAGAACCACCTGTTATTCCAATGGAACCAGAAAATAAAGATACAATTTTGCCAGGATTTGAAGAAGAAATTTTACCTGAAGCTTCTAATGATCCAATAACAAGAAATACAAATAATATAGAAAATGAAGTTTTACCAGGCATTGGACAAAATAGTGAACCAGAAGAATTTTTACCTGGATTTGAACAAAATGAAGAATCAGAAGAATTCTTGCCTGGATTTGATTCTCAAAATAATATTAGATACCAAGAAAATACAAATATGAGACAACCACAATTTGAAGAAAGAACAGGATTTACAAGGCAATCACAATTTCAAGGAAATCAAGAACAACAAAGATTTCAAATGCAGCCTGAAATAGAAAATGTTGACCTTTCAAGCTTATTAACACCTGATAAAAAAATAGTTACTTTTGTAGGAACAAGTAAAAATGGAACATCATTTATTGTTAATAATTTAGCAGAATTAATATCTTCTGCAGGAATCAATGTAGCTATATTAGATACAACTAAAAATAGAAACTCATACTATATTTATACAAAAAATGAAGAAGAATTAAGAGAGATTGCTACTAGAAGCATTGATGGACTTGCTAATGGGGTAGCAACAGGAATACCTGTAAATAAAAATTTAACGGTGTATACTTCTTTGCCAGAAGAAGGAGATGCAATTATCCATGTAGACAGAATATTAGAAACTTTGTTAAAAAAACATTCTTTAATTTTGATTGATACAGATTTTTCAACTCCAGTAGGATATTTTAAACAATCTCAAGAAACATATTTGGTACAAACTTTAGATGTATTAACAATTCAGCCATTAACAGCTTTTTTAAGAGAATTAAAAGCTAAAAATATATTAAATGAAAAAAAATTGAGAGTTATTTTAAATAAAACAGTAAAAATTAGAGGAATAACTGAAAAAACTATTATTGGAGGAATGGCATACTATAATGATCCTGCTATGTCATTTATGACAGAACTATTTGATAGGACGTTGATGAAATATGTTGCTATACCTTTTGAAGAAGAAACTTATATAAAATATTTAGAAAATATTATAGAATGTAATATTTCACTAAAAGGATATTCTAAAATATTTATGCAAACATTAAAAGAACTAGCAAATATGGTTTATTCACAAACAAATACTTATAGACCACCTACAGCTAATGGATATAATATGAATAATACTTTTACTCCAAATATGAATAATACATTAAATCAAATGAAGAACAATTATTAAATAAAAACAGAAAGGGGAAAAAATAAAGTGACGATGCTAATAATAGTTGGAATATTAGTTCTTATTGTAGTTGGACTAATAATTTATAATATAACAATACACAAAAAAATACAGAAATTTAAAAATATGAATCAAAGAATTACAAATTTATATGTTGTTCAAGATTTTATGAATGCTATAGGAGAAACATCAACAGTAGATGAAAAGATAAAGAAAATAAACGATATTTTAATTGATAGATATGAAATTAAATATTCAACTATCGTAGTATTTGATGGAACTGAATATCAAGTTAAAGCATCTAATGTTGACCAAAAGCATTGGGATGCATTAAGATCTTTACATGATGTAGATATGTTTAAAGATAGCATTGAATCTGCAACACCTAAATATGTAACAGTTAATAATGAAAACGAAAGACTTCCTTATCAAAAAATGGAATTTGGAAGAGCTAAATCAGCTATATTTTTCCCTTTATATATAGATAATGTTTATATTGGTTATTGGATCATAGAAAGTGGAACTCCACATGATTTCGATAATGTAGACACAACGGTATTAGAAGTTATTAAAGAAAATATTGTTTCTGTTTTAAAAACAGTAGTACATCAGAAAACTTTAGAGTCTATTGTTAGAAAGGATTTATTTACAGGTTTATATTCAGAAGAATATTTATATGGAGAAGGTAAGAAAATAATTGATCAATATACAATATCTACAATGTGTATGTTTAAAATAATTAATATACAACAAATTAATCAAGAATATTGTAGAGAATTAGGAAATAAAGTTATAACTCAAATAAGCAATTATATAAGAGAAAATATATCATCTGAATATGTATTTGTTAGATATATGGGACCTAAATTTGTAATTGCATTTTCAGGAGTTGAAGCAAGTGGAGTGGCTGACTTTTTAAATGAAATTAAAGAAAAAGTAGAAAACATGAAAATACAATTAACGGAAGAAGAAATAGAACATTTAAATTTAGATGCAAAATTAAAAAATAAATTATCTAAAAATGTTAAAGAAATAGCAATACCAAAGTTGAACTTTGTAATATCTTCTTATTATAAAGGAACAGGACTAGAAGAAGTGCTAAAAAAATTAGAAAAATATTTAGATACAGCAGATGTTAATGAAAGTGACATAACTAATATATAAATAGAGGAGGGTTAAGACAATGGAATTTGATAAAACAATGAATTTTAAGGTGGAAAGAGAAGAAAATACAAAATGTAGAGAAGTTTTAAAAGAAGTATATCAATCATTAGTAGAAAAGGGATACAATCCTATAAATCAAATAGTAGGATATATATTATCAGGAGATCCAACTTATATAACAAGTCATAATGATGCTAGAAACAAAATTAGAACGATTGAAAGAGATGAATTACTTGAAAAAATGGTAAAAAACTATATAGGATTAGAAGATTAAAATGAGAATTTTAGGAATAGATTATGGAGAAGCAAGAGTCGGAATAGCGATAACAGATCAACTAAATATAACAGTTCAAGGATTAGAAACTATACAACGAAATGGATCTGATAAGGTAATATTGCGAAGATTGGATGAAATATTTGAAAAATATGAAGTAGATACCATCGTTGTAGGAATGCCATTAAACATGAATGGAACAATGTCTGAAAGAGCTAAAATAACAGAGCAATTTGTTCATAAGTTAAAATGTAAATACAATAAAATGGAAATTCACACTATAGATGAAAGATTAACAACAGTAGAAGCTCATAAAACTATGAACTTTTTGGAAGTGAACAAGAATAAAAAGAAAAATATAGTAGATACTATATCTGCGGTTTATATTTTAGAAACATATTTAAATAAATTAAAAAATACGTTGCAAAATAATTAAAAATACGATATTATATTTAAAAAATAAATAAATATTAAAAAATTGAAAGGAGAAAAATTATGAACGAAAATTACGAAGGTGAGGAATTAGATAACATAGTAATATTAAACGACGAGGATGGTAATGAAGTAAAATTTGAATTTTTAGATTTAGTTGAATTAGATGATGAGGAATATGTAGTATTATTACCAGTTACAGTAGAAGGTGAAGAAGAAGAAGGAGAAGTAGTAATATTAAAAGTAGAAGATAATGACGATGAAGATTCAGACGAAGAATCTTATGTAAGTATTGAAGACGAAGAAATCTTAAACAAAGTATTTGAAATATTTAAAGAAAAATTCAAAGATGATTTTGATTTCGTTGATTAATCAAATTGATTAAAAAATATAAAATTATATATCAATATAAATAGGTTATTAAGGTAGGAAGGTGAAGGAAAGAAAATAAAAATCTTGACTTCACTTTTTTGCATAATAGTACAATAGAAAAAATAAAAAAATATCAAAATATATTAAATTTTTTGATAGAAAGAGAGGAAAAAATGAAGAACTTTTCAACATGGATGTTAGTTATGTTTATGATACTATTTTGGATATTGAGAATTATTGTAGCAGTAAGTGCCGAACTTAATTGGGATTTAGGAGCACTTAAGCCACTAAATCAACAAGTTGAAATCATATTACTATTTGTAGTGTTAGTATGTGTAATATTAGTAGTGAAAAGAAAAATGTTAGGAGGACTTATATATTTATTAGCATATGGAATGTATTTTGGAGTTGATATAGTAAATAATTTACAAACATTAATATCAGCAGTAGAGTCAAATATAGACATAAATTTATATATGAATTTATTACTATCATTAATAGGAATGATATTACCAATATCAGTATTATTAGACTTATTGATGGATAAAAACAGAAAAAATCATCCAAAAGACAAAAAAACGGATTGGTTTTATGATAATGAACAATTTGATAGAAAAATGGACGAAAGAGCAGACAAAAATAATTATAGGACATTATAGGGACAGGTCTTGTTTGTCTCATTTGGATTTTAAATGCAATAGTTAATAATATAAATATCAAATATGAAAGAGGAAATAAGGAAATAAGATGATAAAAAGATATAAAAAGAATGAAATTGAAAAGCTAGTTAAAATACTAAAAAATGATGGTGTAATTAGTGTGCCAACTGATACAGTTTTTGGTATATGCGCTAGAACAAATTCAGAGACAGCACATGATAAATTAATAGCTGTAAAAAATCGTCCAATAAAAAAGTCATTTCATGTAATGTGTGCAAATGAAGAACAGATAAAAAACATAGCTATTGTAAACGATGTAGCCAAAAAATTAATTAAATCATTTATGCCTGGGCCAATTACATTAGTATTAAAGAAAAACAAGGATTTACCAGAATATGTAACAAACGGAAAAGATACAATTGCAATTAGAATGGCAACATCAGAAACAATAAAAAAATTAATTCTAGAATTAGGAAGTCCAATATTTATGACAAGTGCTAATCAAAGTGGAGAACCTACTTGTAACAGTTTAGATGAAATAGAAAAAATGTGTCCAAATTTAGATGGAATTATGGAAGGAAATGTGATTTTTTCAAAAGGAAGTACAATTATAGATTGTAGTTCTGATGACATAAAAATATTAAGAGAAGGTCCAATAACAATAGAGCAAATAAATGAAATAGTAAATTACAAGTAAGCAACAAATTACAATTTATAAAAAAGGAAGCGATAAAATTATGAATATGTATCAAAAAAGAAAAGTAAGACAAGAAAAAAGAGAAAATAATAATGAAGAAAAAAATCGTCAAATTGCCCCAATATCGTGGGATAATCCGACTTATGTAAAACCACTCGCAAACCTTTATAAATAAAGACTTTTTTCTTCATTTATTTTTACATTTTACTGCTAAGAAATGATTAAAAATACAAAATAACAAGGGTAATTACGACTTATGGAAAACTAATATTTCAGACAAAGGAGATGATAAAATTGGCAAAAGATTTAATAATAAGAAGTAGTACTGAAGAATTTATAACATTTAAACTTCAGGAAAAGGATAAAGGTATTCAAGTTAGATATGAAAATGAGACTTTATGGATGACACAAAAAGCTATGGCAGAATTATTTGATGTTGAACAGCCTGCAATAGCAAAGCATCTTATAAATATATATAATGAGAGAGAATTAGATAAAAATTCAACTTATTCCAAAATGGAATTAGTTCAAAAAGAGGGAACTAGAAATGTTAAAAGGAATGTTGAATTTTATAATTTAGATGCTATAATTTCTGTTGGATACAGAGTAAATTCATTAAGAGCTACTCAATTTAGAAGGTGGGCAACAAATGTATTAAAAACTTTTACTATTCAAGGATATGTATTAGACAAAGAAAGAATGAAAAATGGTTCTTTCATTGATAAAGATTATTTTGAAAAATTATTAGAAGAAATTAGAGAAATAAGGTTATCAGAAAGGAGATTTTATCAAAAAGTAACAGATATATATGCTACAAGTATTGATTATGATTCTAAATCTCCAATATCAATTGAATTTTTTAAAAAAGTACAAAACAAAATGCATTATGCAGTATCTAGAAAGACTGCTGCAGAAATTATTTATGATAGAGTAAATTCAGAAAAAGAACATATGGGCTTGACTTCTTGGAAAAATTCTCCTAATGGTAAAATAATGGAATCTGATGTTATAATTGCTAAAAATTATTTATCTAAAGATGAGTTACAAGACTTGGAAGGTATAGTTAGTGCATTTTTAGAAATCGCAGAAAATAGAGCAAGAAGACATATTCCAATGACAATGGAAGATTGGTCAAATAGAATTGATAAATTTTTACTTGCAGATGATAGAGATATATTAAAAGATGCTGGAAAAATATCACATGAGATTGCTTGTGATAAAGCGTTAACTGAATTTGAAGAATACAGAATAAGACAAGATAAGTTATATAAATCTGATTTTGATTTGTTGCTTGAAGAAAGTAATATTACTCATAATTCTAATGAAAATTAAATAGAAAAATTTGATAAATATGTTATAGAAAGTAATTTAAAAACAATAAAAAAATTGGATTGTTGAGCTTAACAATCCAATTGTAATGATTAAGAGAATAGATTATAAATATATGCACATAGAAAGGAGATAATTTGTAATGTCAAAAACAAATATTTTATATTTAAACAAATCACCATATGAAAATGGAAAATTATCGGGTGAGTATTTTAAAAATAATGTTAAAATAGATATAGAAACTATTAAAAATCTACTTTTAAACGATAGTATTAAGAATAAAATTAAAATTCAGTTTAATAATCTTAAGAAAGAGTATCCAAAATATTATGATGAAGTAATAGGAAAAGCTGATGGGCTTGGTCTTGATAGATTAAACTATTTTGCAGTTCTATGCCCAGAAATAACTGATATTAATTTTGAACATTGCACCACCATTATGTGTAAAAAAGATAATGGTAATTATATTATTTCACATAATGAAGATGATGATTATATTGAAGGAAATTTTTGCTTGAGTAAAGTTATGATTGATGATAATAATTGGTTTGTTACAAATGATATGTATAATATGCCATTTGGAAATGGTATAAGTTGGAATAGCTATGGAATAGTAAAAACTATTAATTATTGTCATGATAAAAATACTAATTTAGATAATTATCCGAGATATTTTTCTCAAAGACATATAGCAGAAGCAAAATCAATTGATGATTTAATTAGTAGATGTAAAGAGATGAAAGTTGCTTCTGGATTTCATGTTAATGCTATAGATATAAATAATAATATTGCTGTATCTATTGAAGTATATTCAAATGGGGTAGATGCTGAATATATAGATAATTATTATATTCATTCTAATCATTATATACATAAAGAATATTTAAATAATCAAAAAACTGATAATGGAAGTAATAGTATATTTAGATTAAATAAAGCAAAAGAATTATTTGGTAAGAGCAACAAAAATTTAGATGATATAAAAAATATATTGAACTATAGATCTGATGAAAATAAGTTTGAAGAATCAATATTACAAACAAAAGATGATCCATATATTACTTTATTTAACTTTTCTTTTGATACGGAAAATCAGAATACTATTTATTTAA
>ENA-ORTT01002529-ORTT01002529.1-human-gut-metagenome-genome-assembly--contig:-NODE-2529-length-13905-cov-9.514657_pt1 | contig 13905 bp, 8 predicted proteins | sample MGYA00242074_ERZ509197 | MGnify/ENA primary metagenome ERZ509197 (study PRJEB26280, sample SAMEA2338789) | human gut metagenome | biome: human gut; feature: human-associated habitat; material: faeces...
TTTTTAATCCAACCAGTCCATAGATAACATGGCACCCGGCTTTCTCTAATTTCTTCGCCCACACAATATTATTTTCCTCATCAAAACGTGCCTTTAATTCGACGAGTACAGATACCTGCTTTCCATTTTCTGCTGCCTGCGCTAAAGAAGCAATAATTGGCGAATGGCTGCTGACACGGTAAAGTGTCTGCTTAATCGCAAGTACATTTGGGTCGCTTGCTGCCTTTTTAACAAAATTGACAACCGGGTCAAAAGTCTCATACGGGTGATGAAGCAAAATGTCATGTTCCCGTATCTGCTCAAATAAATCTCTTGAGGCATCCAGCATTTTTGGCTGCTGTGGTATATATTTTGGTTCTTTTAAGTGGTCAAAACCCTCGATGTCATATACTTTCATTAAAAAAGTAAGGTCAAGAGGGCCATTGATTTTGAAAATGGCATCTTCACTTAAATCAAATTCTTTTCGGAGCGTTTTCAGCAGCCGCTTATCGATATTATCTTCGACTTCTAAGCGGATTGCCTCGCCCCACTGGCGTTTCTTCAACTGTTTCTCGATTTCAATTAAAAGGTCTGCTGCCTCATCTTCGTCAATGGAGAGGTCAGCATTTCGCATTACACGGAATGGAGCCTGGCAAAGAACTCTATAATTCAAAAATAGTTTTTGAATGTTCTTTTCGATAATCTGCTCTAAAAGGATTACGGTCGTACAGTTATCACCATCGGTAGGAATTGTGACAACGCGTGGAAGAACGGATGGAACCTGCACAGTGGCAAAATCAATGGTTCCCTTTTTCTTTTTATCCATCAACAGTGCACCGATGTTAAGTGAGCGGTTGCGGATTAACGGAAAAGGTCTGGAGGAATCCACAGCCATCGGAGTGAGGACCGGGAAAACTTCTTTCTGAAAATAGTTGTCAACGTAGTCTGCCTGTTCTTCCGTTAGTTTTTCAAATTCTGTGACGATTTTTAAGCCATTCTTCTTTAATGAAGGAAGAAAAGAACGGTTGTAGGTATTATACTGAGCTGTTGTAAATTTGTGAGTTTCCTTCAAAATCGCATCAATCTGTTCTTTACTGGTCATACCGGCAATATCTTTTTTTGTGTAACCGGCATTTACCTGGTCTTTCAGAGAGGCAACGCGGACCATGAAAAATTCATCCAGATTGGAGGCGGTAATGCTTAAAAATTTTAATCGTTCCATCAGCGGAAGATGGTTGTCTTTCGCCTCGGACAAAACACGCTTGTTAAAGGCTAGCCAGCTTAACTCGCGGTTGGTAAATCGTTCGTTTTGGGTCATATCATCATCCTCGCTTTCCTGTTCGTTTTTGTTTTAGTACCGGCCGGATACCAAAAACTTCTTCAAAGACATCTGCCTTATGTAAGAAGAGTCCTTTTTCCAAGGTGATATCCGCCATGGTGTCCGCCGTGATTGTCAGTATTCCATTTCGCTCGGATACACCAACATTTTTAATTTTCTGACGATTGCTTTTGTCTAATACATTAGCAATTTTTAAAATTGCATTCAATTTTACGATTGTAATATATTCTTCTCTTGAAAAATCACCGTCCAATTCCTCAAAGGAAGGAAAAGATTCATCATTGTAGCGAATCATATTGGCAACGATGAGACGTTCTTTATGAGAGATTCCGATAATCTCCGTTGACAAAAGAATGTGATAGGAACATTCTCTTGCGTGCAGTGCATTGATATAGGCACCACAGCCGTGAAGAATGACACCGAGCTGTAAAAGCAGGCGCTCGCGTTTTCCAAGACCGTGTATTTTTTTGATTCGGTCAAAAATCTGGAGTGCCAGGGTCTGCACGGTGTCGATGTGGCTTAAATCAACTTCGTATTTCTGTGCCACATTTCTTGAAGCACTCAGAATATCCTCTGTAAAATCATGTCCACAGGAAAGACGGAACTTTCGCTCTGCATAATCAGCGGCCAATCCATCACAAAGATTAATCGGAGAGAGAAGGATATTCTCGCAATCCGTAAGCTGTGTGATTTTGCGCATTAAAAGCAAAGTAGGCAGAAGTGATTGTGCATGAATATTACCCATTAATTTTAACATTTTCTTTTTGGTAAATATTTTATCCGGCAAAAAGCCTTCAAAGTCTTTTTTTGTTTCCTTCATGTGGTAGTAGGTTTCCGGAATCATTTCACCGGCTGCCAAAATACAGTGAATCTCTTTTTTATCTAAATTCAGTCGTTTAAATAAAGACAAATCCTTTTCAATGTATTCATCAATCAAAGCATCGTAATCATAGGCTTCATCCTGCATTGCATACAGCAGTTCCTGAATACGTGAAGAACCAAGTAAAAGGTTTTGCGTCAGCTGCAGATGTCCGTTCTGAAAAAGAGAGAGCTGGACACTGCCGGCACCGATATCGAGAACGAGACACCCTTCTTCACTGAGTGGTTCAAATTGTTTTTCATTGTGAACCATTCCTTTGAAGTAAAGGAATCTTGCCTCGCTGTTACTGAAAAGTTTTACTTTGAATCCTGTCTGGATTTTTATCTGGTCGGTGACAATTAAAACATTTTTTGCCTCGCGCATTGCGCTGGTGGCACAGACGTCCCAGCTGTCAGTATGAAATTCTGTCATAATCCGTTTGAAATCGTTTAGTGTGTTGCAGATTTCTGAAAGTGTCTGATAGGAAATGACTCCTTCGGTGTACGATTCCGCACCAAGACTGAGCGGGTGGCGTACATAAGTGAGCTGACGAATTCCATTCTGACGGGACATTTCATATATTTTCATACATAATTCATTTGAGCCGACATGAACTGCCGCATAAGTTGTAGAAGCCATAAATACCTCCATTCTGAAACCAATTTCTTTGTTTCTATTTTACAATGAATTTGCTAAAATGGAAAGACGTATTTATCTGATTTTTACGTAAATTTTATGTAAAATTCGAGAATTGAAAACCATCATCGCATGTGCTACAATAGGGGAACAGAAAAACAGAGAGGATGAGACGGTTGAAAACAAGTGATTTTTATTATGATTTACCAAAAGAATTGATTGCGCAGGATCCGCTTGAGGACAGAAGTTCATCGAGACTTTTAGTGCTGCATCGGAAATCCGGGCGCGTGGAGCATAGAGTGTTTACGGATATTGTAGAGTATTTAAAGCCGGGAGACTGCCTGGTGCGGAATAATACGAAAGTAATTCCGGCAAGATTATACGGAACCAGAGTGGATACCGGGGCAACAATTGAACTCCTGCTTCTCAAACGCATGGAGAATGATGTCTGGGAAACTCTTGTGAAACCCGGCAAAAAAGCGCGTCAAGGAGTCGTGATTTCTTTTGGAGATGGAATTTTGACGGGAGAAATTATCGATGTCAAAGAGGATGGAAACCGTTTGATTCAGTTTCGTTATGAGGGCATTTTTGAGGAGATTTTAGATCAGCTTGGACAGATGCCGCTTCCGCCTTATATTACGCATACATTGAAAGATAAGAACCGTTATCAGACAGTTTATGCAAAGAACGAAGGCTCCGCAGCAGCACCGACAGCAGGATTGCACTTTACTAAAGAGCTTCTTGAAAAAGTAAAGGAAAAAGGCGTCAATATCGCTCATGTGACTCTTCATGTAGGTCTCGGAACTTTCCGCCCTGTCAAAGTAGATGACGTGGAAAGCCACCATATGCATTCCGAATTCTACATAGTAGAGGAGGATCAGGCAAAGCTGATCAATGATACAAAGAAGGCAGGTAAACGTGTAATAGCAGTAGGAACCACAAGCTGCAGAACACTGGAATCTGCAACAGGAGAAGATGGAATTCTGAAATCCGGAAGCGGTTGGACAGAGATCTTTATCTATCCGGGCTATCATTTTAAAATGATCGATGCCCTGATCACAAACTTCCACCTGCCGGAATCCACACTTGTGATGTTGGTGTCTGCGCTGGCAGGCAAGGAGAATATCATGCATGCCTATGAGACTGCAGTGCAGGAAAAGTACAGATTTTTCTCTTTTGGAGATGCTATGATTATCATATAATGTCACCTAAATAATTATATCAATCAATTATCTGATTATGAGCAAGTAGCGAAGAGGATGCTTTTATCTGCCTGATAAAAGCATAGTAAAAATATAAAAAAGAGCTGAGAAGTCCTTAACTGGATTTTTCAGTTCTTTTGAAGTATTGATGTGATTTTGGATGAATGAAGGCTCTATTTATTCGGCGTCCGAATTATCAGTATCATAGGATTCGTCGTATGTCTCTGCGTCTGTGTCATCTGAAGCTGAACTGTTCATATCAACGATATCGCTATCTGAAGCAGCTGTATCTGCAGAACTGCTCTGGGAGTCATTATTACTGTTATATTTTGCAGTAAAAGTACTGCCTTCTGCAGTAGAAATCCAGGAACTCCGCTCATTGATTTTTCCAAGGATTCTTGTTGCCTCATCACCTTTTGCCGGAGTTGGCTGATAATTATTATATCCATCATAGGCAGCAGAAGAAATGGAGCAGGGAATGATATTGGTCACGTTGTCTTTTTTTACCCCATCGGCATCAATAGTAAAGGTCTGCTGGTAGATCATGGTGTCCATATCACTTGGAGAACTGTTGCCGCCGAAGCAGAAGTTTCCGAGGCTGTATACAATATTCCTGCCTTTATAAGTTTCAATGCCCTGAAGTACATGCGGATGATGTCCGCATACAAGATCAGCGCCTTCATCGATCGCGATGCGTCCAAGTGTTGTCTGGTTGCTGTCCGGAACGGTTTCCGTTTCATTACCCCAGTGGAAGATCGCTACGATCAGCTGTGCCCCGTCTGCCTTTACTTTTGCAATATTGTCTTTTAACTGCTGCTCGCGTTCAAGATGGTCGTACAGTTCATAGATACCGACTAATCCTACTTTGATTCCCTTTACATCCATAACAGCAGTTTCATCATATCCGAAATGAACGATTCCTGCATCATCCAGTGCTGCCAGAGTATCATCGAAACTCTGCTCGCCATAATCATGACTGTGATTATTAGCGGTGTTTACGGCTTCTACAGACCCGCCTGTCAGAATAGAAGCATAGGATGCAGGTGCTTTAAACGCAAATGTTTTGTCCTCCCGTTCATCAGAATCGGTGAGTGTTCCCTCAAAATTCGCAATAGTCAGATCATCTGCGGAAAAAATATCTTTTACATTCTGCAGGAAATAATCTGCACCGTAATTTTCATAATAAGCATTTAAGCTGGTATCATAATCAAAAGTTTCATCTGTGCCAAGAGTGCAGTCACCGACAACGCTGAGTGTCAGAGAAACAGGAGAAGATACTGTAGCATTGGAGGAATCCGTGTTCTGAGAATCTGAGGATGATTTTTGGCTGTTGTCCTCAGAAGCGTTCATGGAAACAGTTTTTTTGGCTGCTGCCTGTCTGGAACTCATATAGTTGCTGCATCCGCGGATACCTGCCAGAATAAGTATAAAAACCAGAACAAAGATACCGATACCTGTTGCAATCAGCAATTTTTGCCTTTTTTCCTGATAGTATTTTGATTTTTTGTAGATGTCTTTCCTGCGTGCAGAAGAAGATTTCGTCTGGTTTCGCTTGTTGGATTGTAGGCTCATATGTATAGTTCTCGCTTTCGTTTATAATAGATTAGAGATATAGTATTTAAAAAAATATTAAAGAGACCGGGCAGTTAAAATATCTGAACAGATGATCAGAATTAACAAAAAATAAATCGTAATTGCTATAGGATATATTCAAAGTATATAGAGAATTCACAGAATCGTCAAGAAATAAGTCTTTTCATAAAACCGTATTTTTGTTATAATACCATGACAAAAGGTTACATAAATATTACAGACAAAGAATGAGATGTGTTATCCTAAAACATATGAAATATGCTCTGAAAGCACTCAAAGATAATGAGAGATGGGTACGTGAGATAGCACTTCTCAGGAAAGAATATGAGGAAAAATAAAGATGAAAACATTGATATTCAACGGTTCACCGCGAAAGAACGGTGAAACTGCATATATGATCCGGACTCTGCAGGAAAATCTTGGAGGGGATTTTAAGGTGGTTAATGCCTACAGGGCAGATATCCGACCGTGTATAGACTGCAGATGGTGTTTTGACCATGCAGGATGCGCAGTCAAAGATGAATGGCAGGAGGTTCTTTCGTACATTGAAGAATGTGACCATATTATTATGGCATCTCCTGTATATTTTGAGGAGGTTACGGGAATGCTTCTTGCTGTGATGAGCAGACTGCAGACCTATTTCAGTGCAAGATATATCCGTAAAGAAGAACCTGTTCCTAAGAAGAAAACAGGAGCAGTTCTGCTGACAGCAGGAAGTATCGGACCCAGAGAAAAAGCGGAAAGTACGGCAGAGATGCTGCTTCGTCAGATGAGCTGTGACAGTCTGGGGACTGTATATGTGAACCGTACAGACAAAGTGCCGGTCAGAGACAGAGAAGATATCATACAGGAAATAAAAGATCTGGCAGGCAGATTGAAAACAGCAGAATAAATATTATCTGAAAATGAAACACCATTTGTGTTATGTGGAACAGACGAAAGGATGATTAAAATGAAAAAAATAAAATACTTTATGATTACAGGAATGCTTCTGGCATCCATCGGTCTTGCCGGATGTGGGAAGAAGTCAGAAGATGATATTACAAATAAGGAAATTTATCAGGATGATCTTGAACCGCTGACAGAAGAAGAGCTGAATGAAATGGATGCAGATACTTCTGACGAGGATATGAAACAGATTGATGAGCCTGAGGAAGAAACCGCTGACATTACAGATACTACAGATGCAACAGAAACTACAGATAAAACGGAAAATACAGATAAAGCAGAAACTTCAGATTCTTCTGCAAAAAAATCTGCGGATAAAACTGAAACATCAGATTCTGCAGATACAACGAAATCAGAAACTAAAACGAAAACTGAAAAATAATCACAAGGGGGCTGTCGCTGGAATTATTATTGCGACAGCCCCCTGATCATATTTCTGTAATTATCAGGAAAGAACCTCGTTCTTCAGTTCGTTCCCATCCATAAATGCTTTCGCATTTTCGAGAGTAGTCTCGGCAATGTTAGTCAGTGCTTCTTTTGTAAAGAATCCCTGATGAGAAGTCATCACTACATTCGGGAAGGAGAGCAGGCGCTGGGTAATGGAGCTCTGCAGAATACGCTCGGACATATCCTCGAATACGAAATCAGTTTCTTCTTCATAAACATCCAGTCCTACTGCAAAGAACTTATGATCACGGATTCCGGAGATCAGGTCCTCTGTCTTGATCAGGCCGCCGCGGGAAGTGTTTACAAGAATTACACCATCTTTCATTTTGGCGATAGTTTCTTCATTGATGATGTGTTTGGTTTCTTCTGTAAGCGGGCAGTGAAGACTGATGAGATCACTGGTTGCCAGAAGCTCATCCAGAGATACATATTCCAGATAATCCAGGTTCTTATTCGGGAAAAGATCGTAAGCGATAACTCTCATACCAAAACCTTTGCAGATTTTTGCCATTGCCTGGCCAATTTTTCCGGTACCAATGATTCCGGCAGTTTTCTGATAGAAATTAAGTCCCATCAGACCACTTAAAGAGAAGTTGTTTTCGCGGCATTTGATGTATGCTTTATGTGTGTGGCGGTTTGCGGTCAGCGCAAGTGCCATTGCATGCTCAGCCACAGCTTCCGGAGAATATCCCGGAACACGCAGAACCTTCATTCCGAATTTGTGAGCAGTTTCCAGATCTACATTGTTATATCCTGCGCAGCGCATAAGGATCAGTTTTACACCCTGAGCATTCAGCTCTTCGATAACAGGAGTGCTCAGATCAGCGTTTACAAAAGCGCAGATTGCCTCATATCCTTTTGCAAGGGAAGCAGTTTCTTCGTGAATATTTGCTTCGGTAAATTTAATTGTAATTCCCGGATAGGAAGGAAGAAGCTTCTCGAAAAATTCCTCGTCGTAGTTTTTTGTGCCGTAAAATAAGATTTTCATAAATGTTAGCTCCTCTCTGGCTGTATACCTGTATGGTATACTCACCGTGAAAATTATAATATCAGTGTTTATAGCAATCCTCATAAATAATGCATCTTAATCCAGACCATCAGAGTGTGAAATCCTGCTATAGTAAAACAAATCGAATAATGTTAAAATAATAACAATCTTCTGACGATTCACATTATAACTGATTTATCGGAAAAAGAAAAGACTATTTTGGATAAAATTTCTCAAGTATCTATAAAAATACAATCTGAGAGAGTATGAAGATACTGTAAATAGGAATTGCAAATTATGCTTTGTTATGAAAAGTATGTACAGAAAGATAAAAGATATGCAGGATAAAAAACATTTTGCGGGATATTATCGGTGAACAGTAAAAATTATGCTGCTGTCAACAAACATAAAAAAATGATATGTTGACAGCAGCATAATTATAAATGACAGTTGCTATTTTCCGAGAGAGTACAGATCTTCATAGAATTCCGGATAGGAAATTTTAACGCAGTCCCCATCTTTGATAGTAAGTGTACCGTCACAAATTGTACCTGCAACAGCAAAGGACATGGCAATACGGTGATCAAGATAAGAATTGATCTCGGCACCATGAAGTGGCTTTCCTCCATGGATGATCATTCCGTCATCAGTCGGCTGAATATCAGCTCCCATGCGTTTCAGTCCTTCTGTTACCACTGCGATACGGTCGGATTCTTTTACCTTCAGCTCCTGTGCGTCCCTGATAACAGTAGTCCCCTCTGCAAAAGCTGCCATTACAGCGATCATCGGGATTTCATCGATCAGTGTGGGGATGATCTCACCCTCAACAGTGGTTCCGTGAAGACTGCTTGTGCGGATCAGCAGGTCAGCGGTAGGCTCACCCTCTGTACTTACATTCAGCAGAGTAATATCAGCCCCCATAGCCTTGCATATGCGAAGCATTCCGTCTCTGGTTGGATTAATGCCTACATTTTTAAGAAGAATCTCACTTCCGGGAGTAAGAAGCCCTGCTGCGATAAAGTAAGCAGCAGAAGAAATATCTCCGGGAACTTTAATCTCGCGTCCGTTCAGTACAGGTTCCGGTTCAATAGAAGCAGTTGTTCCCTGGGAAGTCACAGTTGCGCCGAAATAATTCAGCATGATCTCCGTATGATTTCTGGAAAGTACCGGCTCAGTAACGCTGGTGATCCCATCTGCATACATACCAGCCAGAAGCACGCAGGATTTTACCTGTGCGGAAGCAACCGGTGACTGATAATGAGCGGCATGTAAAGGCTTTCCTGTAATACGCAAAGGTGCGCATCCATTGCCCCTCAGACTTACGATATCAGCGCCCATAGACAGAAGAGGAGTCATAATCCTTTTCATTGGACGGGACTGAATGGAAGCGTCGCCGTTTAATTCGCTGGTAAAAGACTGTCCTGCCAGAATTCCGGAGATCAGTCTTGTGGTAGTCCCGCTGTTTCCCACATCCAGAGTTTCAGACGGAGCACTGAGTCCGTGAAGTCCCTTTCCATGAACGAGGATTTCGGAAGCATTTCTTTCAATATCAATTCCCATTTTCCGGAAACAGGAGATAGTAGAGAGACAGTCAGCTCCCTCAAGAAAATGTGTGATCTTTGTAGTACCCCGTGCAAGAGAACCGAACATGACTGCACGATGGGAAATGGATTTATCTCCGGGTACAGTGAGTTCTCCTCTGAGGTTTGTCTGTTTTTTTATTTCCATGTTTGATTCCTGCCTGTTTTTATAATATTTCTGTATTTCCCTGCAGCTATTTATAGCAATCTGCTTTTGACAAAATATTTTTAAAATGAATGTCAAAGGGTGATCTGTTTAGCGCTCGTAGACAATATAATTTCTTTTCTTAAGGAGTGCGGCACCCTTTTCCATAGAGATTCCGTCGTAGAATTCAATTTTGAGGACACCTTCCTCGAATTCACGGTTGTGAATGATACCGATATTTTTAATGCTGATCTTCTCCATCGCAAGGATAGTGGCAATCGTAGCAATACCGCCGGCCTCATCCGCGATATCAAGATACAGGACATAAGCCTTTTTCAGCAGACCATTGTCTACCACATCAATAGAATCACGGTAATCCCTGGAACTTGCAAACATCTGATACAGACTCCTGGAGTCCTTGTTATCCACAAAACATTTGATCTGAACCAGCAGGCGGATGTAGTCATCCAGAACATTGGAGATATTCTGATTATTTTCCACACAGATCTGCTCCCACATAATTGGAGAAGAAGAAGCAATACGTGTGATATCACGGAAACCTCCGGCTGCAATCGTTTTCATATATTCCTGATCACTGTCCAGCATATTGACAAGATTTACCAGTGCAGAAGCAATAATATGAGGCAGATGGCTGACTCCGGCAGTGATGAAATCGTGTTCTTCACTTGTAAGGACCATCGGGATTGCACCAAGGGAAGAAATCATCTCTGTGAAATCTGTCAGGCGTTCCAGTGCAACTTCACCGCCCGGAGTAATAATATAGTAAGCATTCTCAATCAGACGGTCACTGGAAGCTTCGAATCCGGTCTTCTCAGAACCGGCCATTGGATGACCTCCGATAAAACGGGATTCCATTCCAAGACGTTCTACTTCTTTATGGATAATGCCCTTGACACTTCCAACATCTGTGAGGATCGTGTCAGGACCGATATTGTCTTTGAAATATTCAAGATATTTTACATTAAATTCTACAGGAGCACACAGGAAAATATAATCGCAGCTCCTGAAACGTTCATCATGTTCTTCGCATACAGCATCGATCATATTGCTGCTTACTGCTGCAGCAAGTGTTTCCCGATCCTGATCATAAGCAAGAAGTCGGTAGTCTTCATGGTATTTTCGGATGGCCTTGGCAATTGATCCGCCAATCAGTCCGAGACCGATAAAACCGATAGTTTTCATAGTGGTTTTTGCATCCTTTCAGGTAACATTATTCGTAACTGTGAAAATACGGAACAGTTACATGATTTCATAATTTACTATTTTAAAGGATATGATTTGAAAAGTCAATTCATACGGCACTTTTATACATAAATAATTTAAAGCGACAAAGCGAACGCCGTATCATATGCAGATATCTTCCATGTCTTTCGCACTCTGGTTACTAGAGTGTGTCTGAAAAATCATTCCCGCAATCTACACGCCCCACTTTGCGGGATATTTCACCCGAATTCAGTTGCCGTAGCCCGCTACGGCGCCCTCATCCGGGCAAAATATCCCACAAATTGTGACGCACATCTTGCAGAAAGCCTTTTTCAGACACGCTCTAGGACTGCTATAGTCAACTGAAAAAACGATGCATTATAAATATTCGTACAATCAAAATCAGTCAGCCAGCTGCACGCTTGAGATAAAATTCACAGTCGAAATCCGTGAAAATTACTGAAAATATATAAAATGCTCATCAATTTACAAGAAGTTCACAAAAAAAGATGTTAAAATTTCATAAAATACTTGAAAAATATAAAAAAATTTAGTAATATATAGCCATATCGTTGCTGCGGACGTTACAGGCGGCAATAACATAACAGACAAACAGGGAGGTACGCAACATGGATGTATTTAGAACTGACCGAATTAGAAATGTAGTCCTTTTAGGTCATGGGGGCGCTGGCAAAACTACACTGGCAGAAGCAATGGCTTACTTAGCAGGAATGACTAACCGTCTCGGAAGAGTAGAAGACGGAAATACTGTCAGCGATTATGACAAAGAAGAGATTAAGAGACATTTTTCCATTTCTACCACATTGATCCCGGTACCGTGGGATAAGGTAAAGATCAATGTGCTGGATACTCCCGGATATTTCGATTTCGTAGGCGAAGTAGAAGAAGCAGTAAGCGCAGCAGATGCAGCGATCATTGTAGTTTCCGGTAAAGCAGGCGTTCAGGTTGGAACACAGAAGGCATGGAACTTATGTGAGAAATATAAACTTCCGAGAATGATCTTTGTCACAGATATGGACGTAGATGATGTCAGCTACCGTAAAGTAGTAGAACAGCTCACTGAACTCTACGGCAAGAAGATTGCACCGCTTCACTTCCCGATTCGTGAAGACGGCAAATTTGTAGGATATGTAAATGTTGTAAAACAGGCAGGACGTAAATACATAGATAAAGGTAAGAAAGAGGAATGCGAGATTCCTGAATACCTGGATGAATATCTGGAGAAATATCATGATATCCTTATGGAATCTGTAGCAGAGACCAGCGAGGAATTCATGGATCGTTACTTCGAAGGAGATACTTTCTCAGTGACAGAGGTTTCCGCGGCGCTTGCAATGAACGTACAGGAAGCATCTATCGTACCTGTATGCATGGGCTCACCGATCAATCTTCGCGGTGTATCCAACTTACTGGATGATATCTGCGGATATTTCCCAAGCCCGGACAAACGCTCCTGCAACGGAATCGCTCAGAAGACAAATGAGATCTTTGAAGCAAACTACGACTTCACGAAAGTGAAATCCGCATATGTGTGGAAAACAATTGCAGACCCGTTCCTTGGCAAATATTCTCTTATTAAAGTATGCTCCGGTGTTATCAAATCCGATGACACTTTATTAAACGTAGAGAAAGGCGAAGAAGAACGTCTGAATAAATTATATGTACTTGAAGGATCCAAACCGATCGAGGTTCCGGAACTTCATGCCGGTGATATTGGTGCAATTGCCAAATTAAACAGCGTACAGACTGGTGACAGCCTTGCGACAAAAGCAAATCCGATTCTTTATCCGAAGGCACTCCTTTCCACACCATATACCTGCAAGAGATTTAAAGCAGTGAAGAAGGGTGATGAGGATAAGATTTCCCAGGCACTTGCGAAGATGATGAGTGAAGACAAGACACTTCGTGTAGTAAATGACAGTGCAAACCGTCAGAGCCTTATCTATGGTATCGGTGATCAGCATCTCGATATCGTTATGAATAAATTAAAAGAACGCTACAAAGTAGATGTTGAGCTGAGCAAACCGAAGGTTCCGTTCCGCGAGACGATCCGTAAGAATGCAGATGTAGAGGGTAAACATAAGAAACAGTCCGGTGGACATGGACAGTATGGACATGTTAAGATGCGTTTCGAGCCATCAGGCGATCTGGAGACACCTTATGAATTTGAACAGGTTGTAGTTGGTGGTGCAGTTCCGAAGAACTACTTCCCGGCAGTTGAGAAAGGTCTTCAGGAATGCGTATTAAAAGGACCTCTGGCTGCATATCCTGTAGTTGGTGTGAAAGCTACCTTATATGATGGATCTTATCATCCGGTAGACTCCTCAGAAATGGCATTCAAGATGGCAACGATTCTTGCATTTAAGAAAGGCTTTATGGATGCATCACCTGTACTCTTAGAGCCAATCGTATCTATGAAAGTAACTGTTCCGGATAAATTTACCGGTGATGTTATGGGCGACCTGAACAAACGTCGTGGCCGTGTTCTTGGTATGACTCCTGATCATCAGGGCAATACCATTATTGAGGCAGATGTTCCACAGCTTGAGATTTATGGATATTCCACAGATCTGCGCTCCATGACAGGCGGAAGCGGAGAATTCTCCTATGAATTTGCACGCTACGAGCAGGCTCCGAACGATATTCAGGCAAAAGAAATCGAAGCAAGAGCAAGCAAAGTGGATAAAGCTGAAGAATAAAAAAAGGGTAATTACTGACAGAGCAGTAATTTGTGTTAGCGCAGTAATTAAAATATAGTTAAGAAATAAAAATGGCAGGACATTTTGCAAAGATGCGGAATGTCCTGTTTTTTACGTTTTGTTGACAGAACTAGAGTGTATCTGAAAAAGGCTTTCTGCAAGATGTGCGTCACAATTTGTGGGATATTTGGCCCGGATGAGGGCGCCGTAGCGGGCTACGGCAACTGAATTCGGGTGAAATATCC
>ENA-ORTT01002541-ORTT01002541.1-human-gut-metagenome-genome-assembly--contig:-NODE-2541-length-13821-cov-4.354279_pt1 | contig 13821 bp, 7 predicted proteins | sample MGYA00242074_ERZ509197 | MGnify/ENA primary metagenome ERZ509197 (study PRJEB26280, sample SAMEA2338789) | human gut metagenome | biome: human gut; feature: human-associated habitat; material: faeces...
GGTCGACTTTGCGTCAGATCAGGACCTCCCAGAGCTAGTCTCCGGGAGTTTGGGGGGTACTGTCAGACTTTCGTTCTGCAGGGAAGCTCTATACAATCAATATCTTTGCTTGAATCGGCGTTCATAATTGTCGGATGCTGGATTCATGTATTTATAGTGCGCTGATGGTGAAGTAGACGAGATGATTTTCAAGCGCTCCTTGATTGCTGAATTAGCCAACCTCGCCGGTGCCGTATTCACGGTGCTCTTCACGATCGTGCTTGCTGTCGCCATGGTTAGATTTCTCAATATGGCCGCTGGCGGCTCTATTGAGCATGGAACGGTTGTGCAGCTAGTGCTTTACAACGCATTAGTGAATTTGCCTCCGCTGCTTGCAGCTTCGCTCTTCATTGCGACGCTGATGACTCTGATGCGTTCTTGGCAAGACAATGAAATGGTCGTCTGGTTTTCATCTGGAGGCCGTTCTATTCTGTCTTGGATTGAACCGACGGTTAAGTTTGCGCTTCCGATCGTTGTTGTTATTGCACTGCTCTCGATTGTTATTTCGCCTTGGGCTCGGGCTGAAACCGATCGGCTGCGCAACAGCGTATCTGCACGTGAGGATGTGAATGCTATTGCGCCTGGACGCTTTATTGAAGCCATGGGCGGCAAACGCGTCTTCTTCGTAGAGTCCGCCGAGGAAGGCGGAAATCAAGTCCGAAATGTCTTTATGGCTGAAGGCGATTGGGGGAAAGAATCCGTCGTTACTGCCGAAAAAGGCACTATTGAGGTGAATGCGGAGGGGGATCGCTACGTCGTTCTTGGCAATGGTCGTCGTTATGAGGCCCAAACTGACTCTGGCAAAACACGAATTGTTGAGTTTGGCAGTTACGGTGTGCGTCTGGATATTCGCATTGATCGTGCATTTGCCTCTACCAAAACCAGTTCCATGCCGATTGCGCTTTTAATCGCATCTCCGACACCAGACCATCAAGCAGAACTGCTTTGGCGTTTCTCATGGCCCGCAGCCGCACTTTTGCTTGCACTTCTCGCTATTCCGCTTTCTTGTACTTCACCGCGGGCAGGACGCAGTCTGAATCTGTTGATGGCTGCGCTAGTTTTTATTCTCTATTTGAATGCACTTTCTATTGTCGAAACAAAGATTGAGCAGCAGGCGCTGACTTTCTGGAGCGGTTATACAGTACTGAACGGAAGTCTCTTGATTTTGACGGTCGTTCTTTTTATACGCCGTACTTGGATGACTCGTTGGCTGCCGAGCTGGTGCTCTGCTTGGCGGCTTAGAGAAATGCTGGCTCACCGCTCCAAGGGAGGTGAAGCATGAGCGTCATTTCTCGGCAGTTTGCCAAAGACATCTTGCTTTCAACGATCTTTGTACTGATCGTACTTATTGCACTTTTTGCGTTTTTCGATCTGATTGGGCAATTGGATGATCTGGGCGCGGACTACACCATTGGCAGAGCCTTTCTGACGACTTCACTGACGCTGCCGTCGCGTGCTTATGAAGTGATGCCGCTCGCAGTTTTGCTTGCATCGGTTTATACGATGTCAAAGTGGGCATCCACTTCAGAATTCACTGTTCTTCGCGCATCCGGATGCTCTCCGTGGCGCCTTGCACGGTCCTTGCTTATTCCGGGGGTTATTTGCGTGCTGGCGACATACGGATTGGGCGAGATCGTAGCCCCTGCAGCTCAGCGTTTTGCTCAAGAAGTGCGTTCGGGAACCAATGCATCATTGTCGATCCGTGGATTTGCATCTGGTGCTTGGGTACGAGACGTTATTAATTCGCCCGAGGACGGTCGGGTTGAACGCTATATCAACGTACGCAACCTCTCAGCCTCTGATCGGCAGCTGACGGGGGCCTGGCGTATGTTTGAATTCAATCGTGACGATGGCCGGCTGCTCCGCTTGGTTCGTGCCGAAAGCGGTCGTTGGACGGGTACGGGCTGGGAGCTTACTAACGCAGTGATTATTCACTACCCTGCGGTGACGGCAACGAAGGATGCGCCTCAGCAGGGAAGTGTGACGACAGAACACGTCGACGCGCTGAAGCTGACATCTACCGTTAATCCCGATATTCTCAGCGTGATGACGACAAAGCCTGATCGCATGTCAATGGATGAACTTAACCGCTTTATTGAGCATCTTGATCAGGTGCATCAGGACACTGAGCACTATGTTTCCGTTTTCTGGTCTAAAGCCTTTTATCCATTCATCTGTCTCGTGATGCTCGCGGTGGCTATGCCGTTTGCTTATATGAACGCGCGTTCGGGGGGTATGGCCGTAAAGATCTTCTGCGGCGTACTTGTAGGTATTGCGTTTTACGCGCTCAACAACATTTTCCTGTACCTGAGTGTTCTATCCAGCATGCCGCCTGCGCTGATGGCAGCTCTGCCTTCTATATTGATGTGTTTTGCCGCAGCGCTTTCACTTTGGTGGCTTGAGCGCCGCTGATTCAGACGCTTTTGTGAACCGCCTATCTGGGCAATAGGCGGTTCGTCTGCCTGCGCCTGACAGGCTATGCCGATTTGACTGGCTTATGCTCGGCAAGGAAAGCCTTTAGAACAATGCCGGTAGCGGTGTTTTTTCGGGCAACCATTTTCGGCGATCCTTGAGCAATCACCTTACCGCCTTTGGCGCCGCCTTCAGGGCCCAGGTCGATGATCCAGTCGGCGTCAGCCGCTATGTCGAGATTGTGTTCGATGACGACAACAGTACTGCCGGCATCTACAAGTCGTGAAAGTACTTTGGAGAGCCGATTCACATCAGTCATATGCAGTCCGACCGTGGGCTCATCAAGGACATAGAGCGTGTGCGGGGCACGTGCAGCAAACGATCCGTCTGTACGAACTTTGGCTAGTTCAGTGACGAGCTTGAGTCGCTGAGCTTCACCGCCAGAAAGGGTGGGCGAAGGCTGCCCTAGGGTTAGATAACCCAGTCCAACGTCCTGCATTAACTTGAGCGGATAGGCAATTGACGGCATTGAAGCAAAAAAATCTACAGCTTCGTCAATTTCCATTTCCAATACGTCTCCGATGGATTTGCCGCGCCACAGCACTTCCAGCGTTTCCGGATTGAATCGCTTCCCTGCACAGGCTTCACAAAGTACTTTGACGTCAGGGAGAAAGTTCATCTCCACGGTTCTCAGTCCCTGTCCGGCGCAAACAGGACATGCGCCGACAGCCTTGTTGAAGCTGAAACGTGAGGCATCGTAACCTCGAGCCTGAGCTTCATTGGTGGCAGCATACAGATCGCGAATTGCCGTCATGATGCCGACATAAGTAGCAGGGCAGGAGCGAGAGTTTTTTCCGATTGGCGTTTGGTCAACCTCTAATACGCGACCAACATTGTCGAATCCAGTCAGCTGATCGGTGCCCACCAACGGAGCCTGGGCATCTTTAAGGCGGCGGCTTAGATTCGCGAAAAGGACTTCCCGGCAGAAGGTAGATTTTCCTGAGCCGGATACTCCGGTAACTACCGTGAAGCGCTGCAGCGGCACGGTGATTTCATCAATTTGCAGATTACGAGCATGGACACCGCGGAAGACGAGCGTTTTCAATTCTGGATCGTTTAACTTCACGCGTCTTTGGGGAGTGCCGGTATGGGGCAACGGATGTGCCAGCATTCGCCCGGTGGGTGAATCGGGGTTGGCCTCGAGGTCTTCAACCGTGCCTTGACCCATCAGACGCCCGCCGCGAATGCCGGCACCAGGGCCAATGTCAATGATGTGATCTGCACGACGGATGGTCTCTTCATCGTGTTCAACCACTAAAAGCGTGTTGCCTTTATGGGTTAATCGTTCAATGGCAGAAAGGAGCATCGCGTTGTCGCGAGGATGCAGGCCAATCGTCGGTTCATCCAAGACATAGCAGACCCCGCGGAGATTCGTACCCAGCTGGCTGGCCAGGTGAATGCGCTGTGTTTCGCCGCCCGAAAGCGTGGGAGCGCTGCGGTCAAGCGTCAAATATTCGAGTCCGACTTCAGTCAAGAAATTGAGCCGGGAACGTATTTCAAGCAGTGCATCATTGGCAATGGTTCGGCTGCGGTCGTCGAGCTCTAGATTCTTAAACCATGACGATGCTTCTTGAGCTGTCATGGCGCAGACCTCTGGAATGGTTTTGCCGGCCCAGCGGACATTCCGCGCGATGGGGTTGAGGCGCGTACCTCCGCAAGCGCGGCAGATGATTTCTGTCTCGTCAGCGGCGTGCATTTCGCTTCCCATTGCCTCTCCCTTGCGAATGGCCTTTCGAATGGCATCGGTGATGATGCCGTAACCGGAACACTTGGGACAGGCGCCCATTTCAGAGTTGTAGGAGAAGAGCCGGGGGTCGAGTTCGGGAAGACTGAGCCCGCATTTCGGACAAGCCCGATCGAGCGAATAGAAAGCAGTGTCCGCGGCAGGGATAGTGAGTGCGGGAGCGCCCGCCGGTGTTGGTGCGACCAGTTCTGCCCGCACGACGCAAAGATGCGTTGCTCCGACAAGGTTAAGCGCTGCCTGGAGTGTTTCTTCAATGTCGGCGGCCGGGGCGGCTGCATCCACAAAGCCGGCAAGCGCTTCAATGGTGTGGAGGCTGTTGCGGGCGAGTTTCGGCAACTCGGGATCGAGCGTTAGAAATCGGCCGTCCGCGCGAACGGTCGTTACGCCCTTCTGGCGCAGTGTCAGAAGCTCTTTTTGAAAAATGCCCTTGCGGGACTCCACTATCGGCGTGAGGAGTGCAACTCGTCCCTCGCGGAACTGCGTTTTTAGTCGAGAGGCGATCAATCCGGGCGTTTGTGTCTCAACAGGAATACCGCAGTTCGGGCAATATTCGGTGCCCAGTTTGACATAGAGAAGCCGAAGAAAATGATAAATCTCCGTCATCGTAGCGACGGTAGAGCGCAGTCCTCCGCGTGTTGTGCGCTGTTCAATGGCTACAGTGGGCGGAATACCCCGAATGCTGGAAACATCGGGTTCTGGGGGCGGTTGCACCATGGAACGTGCGTAGGCATTCAAGCTTTCAAGATATCGGCGCTGGCCCTCCGCAAAAACGATATCGAAGGCGAGCGTGGATTTGCCCGATCCTGAAGGACCTGTAATGACCGTAAAGACATCGCGAGGGATGTCTACGGAAAGATTCTTCAGATTGTGTTCTTTAGCGCCTTCAATAACGATGGCGCTGGCTTCTCTTGCCAGCGTATCGGCGTTCCGGGTCGGATTGAGCGGCGGCAAGTTGAAAAAATCTTCACGCGATTGATCGCCGTTTTGTGCTCTTCGCCAGGCAGACAAGGCCTTTCCTGTGAGAGTTCCCTGAGCGGTCATGTCGGCGGGGGTTCCGGCAAAAATAAGGCTGCCTCCGGCTGCGCCGCCGTCGGGGCCGAGTTCAATTACCCAATCGGCTGCGCCGATCACGTCAAGATTGTGCTCGATCACAATAACGGTGGCACCTAAATGCGTCAGTCGGTCAAAGATGTCGACCAACTTCGCCGTATCGGCAAAATGCAGCCCCGTCGTCGGTTCATCAAAAACAAAAAGCTGTCCGTTCCATGCTGCATCTGAACGGCGATGTTTTTGCGGGATGCCTTCGGCAATACGCGCAGCAAGCTTGAGGCGTTGTCTTTCACCGCCAGACAAGGTGGAGAGCGGCTGCCCGAGCTTGAGATATCCCAATCCAGTGAGTGACAGCAGCGACAGAGACTTAATAATGGCCGGATGATTGGCGAAGGCAGCGGCGGCTTCTTCAACCGTAAGATCCAGCACTTCGTCAATCGAACGCCGTACCCCGTCGTCAAGCTCCGGACGAACGGCAAGGATCCAGTCCTGCCAGCGACGGCCGCGGCAGACGGGGCAGGGAAGGTAAATGTCGGACAGGAACTGCATCTCAACGTGCTCCCATCCCGTTCCCGCACAGTGCGGGCATCGTCCTTTGCCGGAATTGAAGGAAAAATCCGCGGGTGAGGCTCCAGCCTCTGCGGCCTCTGAACTGGTGCCGAAAAATTCGCGTATCGATGTGAATACGCCTGTGTAGCTGGCTGGATTGCCGCGAGCTGTACGGCCGAGCGAGCTCTGGTCAACAAATTCCACGGAGGACGGCAGATCGCCGGAAAGAACGGCGGAAGAAATATCGCCCGCGTCTTCGCCGGCGCTGCTGGCGGCACTGTTGGCCGTTCCCAGTGTGCGAGCCATAAGGGGAACAAGCGTTTCGGCGATGAGCGATGACTTCCCGGATCCGGAGACGCCGGCGACAGCAATCAGCCGCCCAACAGGGAAGCGTACAGAGATGTCCTTCAAATTGTTGAGCTTGGCGTGGGCAATACAGAAAAAAGGCGTCTGATCGTCAATGGGAAGCGCTTTGCGGCTAATGCGTTTTTTCCCCGAAAGATAAGCGCCAGTTTCTGTAGCGGCGCAGAGTACGCCGCGGGTCGATCCCTCATAAATGATTTGACCGCCATTAGCTCCAGCCCCGGGACCTAAATCAATGAGTCGCTCGCCGGCAAGCATCACTTGAGGGTCGTGTTCAACCACTACGAGTGTATTGCCGGCCGATGTCAGGCGCCGCAAGATTGCGTTGACACGGTCCATATCTCGAGGGTGGAGACCAATACTGGGTTCATCGAGGATAAAGAGCGTGTTGACGAGATTGGTGCCCAGAGCCGTCGTAAGGTTTACGCGCTGTACTTCGCCGCCGGAAAGCGTACGCCCCTGCCGATTGAGCGTTAGATAACCCAGACCTACATCACAAAGGAACTGTGTTCGCGAGAGAGCTTCGCGCAGCACGAGATCTTCAGCCTCATCGTGCGGTCTGCCGGCAAGACGTTCCAAGAAATGTCTCAGCTCGCTGACAGGCAAAAGCATAAGCTCGTGGAAATTGAAACCCGGAAGGCGATTGTAAGCAGCTGGGGAAAGCTGTTGGCCAGTCACGATGGGTTCCACGGAAGGTATGTCGCTGCCGAGGGCGGCGGCAGCATTCTGACGATCGTCAATCGTGCCTAATCGCCAGACCAATGCTTCTGGAAGTAGGCGTGCGCCGCCGCAGGCTTCACAGGTGTGGTAGCTGCGGTAACGGGCGAGCAGCACGCGAACATGCATTTTGTAGTTTTTGGTTTCTAACCATTCAAAAAAACGGCGAATACCGTACCACTGATGCTGCCAGTCCCCCGACCAGTGCGGGTCTCCTTCTTCAATGAAGCGGCGCGCATCTTCAGACAAATCTTCGTAGGCTTGAGTGAGCGGTATGTTGTTTAGCCGGCAGGCGTTGAGCATCTCTTCCTTGCATTCGCGGAAGGTCGGCGTGGAAAAAGGCTTGACGGCGTCTTCGAGTAAGCTCTTGGTACGGTCTGGGATGACGAGATTCAGGTCGGTGGTGATCACTCGGCCGAATCCGCGGCAAACGGGACAGGCCCCGACGGGGGAATTGAAACTGAAATCCGAAGGACGGGGAGCATGGAATTTTTCACCGCATTCCGGGCAGATGCGTCCGCGACGCCAGCGTCCAACAGGCGTCCAGATTCCTTCTTTTTCAACCCAAAAAATGACTTCGCCCGCTCCCTTCTCCAGAGCGGTTTCAAGCGCTTCCATGGCCCGCGCTCGTTCGACAGTGCTCGGGCGGAAGCGATCGGCGGCAACGGTAAGCGTTACCGCGTCCGGGGTTTCTTTTTGTGCGAGGATGCGTGTGAAACCCTGCGCAGAAAGGGCGGCGAGGGCTTCCTCCAGCGGCATGGAGTGCGGTACGCGGCGTTCAAAAGCTACCGCGGCTTTGGCTTCCAAAAGCCCCTCGGCGTTTATTCGGTTCCTAAAGTCTTCCCAAATTTTCGCCGGTGTGAAATTCGCAACATGTGCACCGTCGTGAGGGCAATAAACCTCTGCCTTTTGGGCAAACAGAAGCTTCAAGCGATCATTGATCTCTGTCATCGTGCCGACGGTCGAGCGTGATGTGCGGATAACAGCGTTTTGATCAATAGCGATAGCGGGCGGGACACCATCTATGGCATCGACTTTCGGCCGGTCCATGCGGTCGAGGAATTGTCGGGCGTAGGGGCTGAAAGTTTCAACGTAGCGTCTTTGTCCTTCTGCATAAAGCGTGTCAAAGACAAGCGATGATTTCCCGGAGCCCGAGAGACCGGTGACTACCGTGAAGCTGCCGATAGGAATATCGAGATTGAGGTGCTTGAGGTTGTTTTGCGCGGCGCCGCGAATACGGATGGCCGGTGCGGCATCGGCTGCTGCTGCGGTTGTCAGCGGGACGGCTGGTTTTGAGGTCTGCTGCGGCATGATTCCTTCATCTGTCTGCGCATCAATATGCAGTGACAAGCGTAGCGAATCCGCCAGCTCTCTGTGCGAGAGGTCGTGGAAGGGCTGTTAATAGATGTATGAAACAAATTGTAAATTTATGCATTATTTTTCTTGCTAAAAATAGATTCCATCGGCATAATCTCTTTTCTCAATTCAGGGGGGGGATTAGCTCAGCTGGGAGAGCGCTTGCATGGCATGCAAGAGGTCAGCGGTTCGATCCCGCTTACCTCCACCAAGATTAGGTCCCCATCGTCTAGAGGCCTAGGACACAACCCTTTCACGGTTGGTACAGGGGTTCGAATCCCCTTGGGGACGCCACAAACAAGTCCGATACTGTCGCACGCAGTGTCGGATTTTTTTTATCTGCCTGTTTTATCGGGCAACGGCTGTCCCATCGAGTTTCATCGACTCCCGCCAAATCGCAGTTTTTTGGATGGTTCTATTGATGGGTTCTCACTAGAATGACCTTAAATGGTCTTTTTGGTGGGTAAGTAAGACACATGCCGAAAGTTGCTGCTGCATTATCTGATCTCCAAATTCGTAGGCTTAAAGAGGACGGTGTTTTTGCCGTCGGAGGCGTCCCTGGTTTGATGCTGAGGGTCAAGGGTAACCACAAGGCCTTCTTCATCCGTTATATGTCACCTGTGACCAAGAAGCGCCGAGAAATGGCTATCGGTGCGTACGGTGTTTATACGCTTAAGCAAGCTCGTGACCGAGCTGCCGAACTGAGAATGCAGATTGGAGATGGCACTGATCCGCTGTATCTGAGGGAAGAAAACTTAAAAAAGCAGCGTGAAGAGGCAACGCGCAAAGCGCAGGCAACCTACACAGTTTCAAATCTGCTTGACGATTACATCCAGTACAAAGATAAATTTTCCGACTGGTCTGAAAAAGAAAGAGATCTTTTTCTTAGTCGGTATGGCCGCTACATTCGGCCGGTTCTCGAAAAACAAGCGGTTTGCGACGTTACAGCTGATCAAGTTGCTACGGTTTTGCAACCGTTTTGCAAGGAACATCCGGCGGTTGCCAAAAAGGTTCGCGGGATGTTGCGTCGGATGTTTGCGTGGGCAAGAGCTCGGGGAATCTTTGAGGGTGCAGATCCCGTCGATCCCAAAGTTCTGTTTCATCTATTGCCGCGTGCACAACCGAAAGACCGTCACATGGCAATGTTGGCGGTCAGAGATGTTCCTCGATTTATGGCGATGTTGCGAACCAGGGAAGGAACTGCTGCTCGTTGCCTGGAATTTGCGATATTAACGGCAACGCGATCAAGCAACGCGCGGTTGGCCAAGTGGGAAGAGATTGACTGGGATAAAAAGCAGTGGGTGATTCCCGCAGAAAAGATGAAAGTCTCGGCCAATAATGACCACGTAGTCCCGTTGAGTGAGCAGGTAATAAAGCTGCTTGAGGAGATGAAGGCGCAACGCTATTCGGAATATATTTTTCCGTCACCAAGGCAAGCCGCTTTGTCAGATGGTGCATTTAGATCGGTTATTGAAGCCATGCACATGGAATCGTTGCAACGGGGCGAAGGTGGCTTTGTAGATCCGAAGCAAAAGACGAAAGACGGGTTGCCGGCTATTGCGACTCCGCACGGTATTGCGCGCGCGTCTTTCCGCACTTGGGCGCAAGACGACGAGTTGGGTAACGATAGACGCTTCAATGAGAGAGTGGCGGAACTCTGCTTACACCACAAAACAGGCGACGCCTACAACGGCGCCTATGAACGCAACCAAGCAATGAAAAGTCGCATCGAGATGATGCAGGCTTGGGCTGATTACTGTTGTTCAAAGAACCATGATTTGTGATTTTAAAGGTGCTAGATCATGACACAAAAGACGCAGATACATATCCTTCGTGAGAATGAGGTTCAATCCTCGTGGGTAATAGCACTTGACCAGACAGAAAGGACACGGCTCTTAAGCAAGCGGGATTGGAGTATTCGTGAAGCAGCGTTTTATTTGAATGATCTGCAGGATATAGAAGAAGATCAGTATTACTACATAGATCCACCGCTCTCTATGGTAGAGAACTTGACTCAACGGCTCTTAGCGGACTTAGAAAGCAACGTTCTTCACCCGACATATACGAAGGCTGCTCTTCCGCGCTTGACAAAATTGCCAGTTGCAGCGTACATGGAGTGGGCAGTGAAACACTGGAAAGAGTATTTCCCCGACAGCAATCTTCCCAACATTGTCGTTGCTTATCAGAAACGAACAAAAGACTCTTCGGACCGGTCCTTAGAAGTTCAATATCTTATGGATCAGGGAGTTCCCGTAGGTCAACTTCTTGGTTTGATCCGCAGGGTTTATGACTTTTCATTTGATAAGCATGGTGAAATGCTGAAGGACGAGGTCATCAAAAAACACCCGAAGTATCTGGAGCTTTCTGGATCGGACAATCTAAAGAGAGATTATCCAGATTTGCCCTCTACAAAACTTCTTAACACGGTTGTTCGTATCATCAGGAAGAGCAAGGGAAAAAACACCAAGACCTAGTCGCTGACTGAGGCAATTGAAAGAAATTTTCTGACTTAAGGCGCCCAAAACTGGGCGCTTTTTTGTTTGGTTACAAAAAGAAACAAATTAAGGGTTGGCCACATTAATTTGATTGCAGCGATTCATTTTGTCGTAATAAAAACGTTTGGCTTTATGAGGTGGCCATGTTCTAAGCGGATGAGATGGCCATGTGGCTAGCTTTACAGCACTCGTGAGCCGTTCCAGAATGACCGCAACGAACAAGTCCAAGCGGAGATTTCTGGTGACTATCCAAATCTATAGAGCCACGCAACTGGCGGAAATACTTTCCATTAGTCGGTCGACATTGTGGAGGTGGTGTAAGAGCAAATCAAACTTCCCGCAACCGAGAAAGATTTCTCAGGGGGTAACGGTATGGTTTGCTGAAGAAGTTCAAGAATGGCTGAACAGCCAAAAACCGAAGGAGGTACCTGTTATGGAACAAAAGTAAAGGGCCACAGCTCAGAACCGGCGAGTCACACTCTGGAAAAGCTACGACTCGTTCTTTCTAAACATATCTGTCGCCCTCGTCTGGGAGTCTATCACGAGCTCAGATGCGGGCGGCTCAAGGAGCAGTTATGTCTTTTAAGACAACTCATTTTCCTACGCCCGAAGAGGCTTGTTTAGCCGTCGGCGTTGATTTTGACGGTTTTGTGCCCGAAGCTGGCACCAACCGTCGTCTTAATGTTAGTGGCGATCCCCGTGGCAAGGGGGATGGCAACATCTATACCTTCCCAGATGGCAACGGTGGTTGTGTCACCAATTTCAAAAATGGCGAAAAGGCCACTTGGGGTGAAACTAGCACGGTAAGCCCACGTAAGAAGCCCCAGGTCATATACGATGCGCGGCTTAAGGTGCTGTGGCGTAAAGCGCAACCGGTGAAAACACACCCGTACTGCGAACGCAAAGGTATTAAGCCGACAAAGCGTGTGCGCCAAATTACGCGCAATGAAATCTATGAAATTTTTGGATGGGCTCCCTGGGAGCTCCTTGATCCTCTTCTATGTATTCCCTTGACCGATGGTATCGACTTGGTGTCGATGCAATTCATCGACATTCAAGGGAAAAAAAGTTTCCTTAAAGGGCACAAAACCAAAGGTGCCTATTGGTTTACAGGCAAGGCAAATCCTGCAAAAGCGCTGGGCATCGCTGAAGGCGTTGCAACAGCAATCAGTGTGGCCACTGTGAACAAATTTCCAGTGATAGCAGCGATGAGTAGCAGCAACTTGCTTGAAGTCGCTAAGAAAATCCGGACGCTATTGCCAGATCAGCAGATTTACCTCATTGCTGATGCAGGAAATGGCGAAAAAGAAGCTCACGTTGCAGCACACAGTATTGGTGCCCAGGTAGCTGTTCCTGTTCTTACGGAAGCCATGATTCAAGCTTCTAAAGGCGAGAACCTTACGGATTTCAACGATTACTACAAGATCACGGGAGCTCTGAAATGACAAAAAAGACTCTTTTGATTGAAGACCTGGCTAGTGAACCTCTGCCGAGTGCGATTGATCCTGAGCTGCCTCCGGTACAGGAAGGCGAAGTGTCATTTACAGACGCTATGCGCGATTGCGTAGCTCTGTTGAATAAATTCGTGGAGATGAAACCCGAACAGGCAATCGTCACATCATTATGGGCTGCTGCTACATGGTTTGTCGATGAATTTGAGTTTGTTCCATACCTTTTGATCACGTCTAAGACGAAAGAGTGTGGAAAGTCGAGGTTGCTTCAATGTCTGTCGTTGCTTGTAAAAAAGCCGACCAAAGTCAGCGATATCACTCCAGCTGCTACATTCCGCCTCCTAAGTAAGGAAACACGAACGCTCTTGCTCGACGAAGTCGATCAGTATTTGCTTTACCGCGAGGGATTCTTTTCGATTTTGAACGACGGCAATGCTCGCGGAAATGATATCTGCCGAACAGCTACGAATGCCAGAGGAGGTTTTACTGATGACCTCAAAAAATACTACAGCTTTGGCTTTAAAGCTGTAGCAGGAATCAAGGCAGAAAAAATCAAGGACACACTCACAAGTCGGAGTATTGTTATTCAACTGCGCAAGAAAGAGTGTACAGGAGAAGCAAGAATTAAAACCAAGCATTATGAATCTGAATTTGCAGCACTTCGCAGTCGTTTTTATACGTTGAGCTTGCGTTATGGACAAAAAGTCCAAGAGCTTACAGATTCTGGCACAATAAAATTTCCTCGTAATTTTCATTTCAGTGGCCGAGATATAGATAAATTTGAGCCACTATGGGCGTTGCTCAATTGCATGGCTGATAAGAAAACGCAAAAAGTATGCAAGGAGGCTTGCCGCCGTTGTACCGAGCAAATGGTGGCATCGTCTGAGAAAGCGCTTCTGTTGAATATCTACAAAATAGTGGAAAATATTCAGCAGGAATCGATTAAAACACTTGATTTACTCGACAAGCTGCACTTGGTTCCTGAGTGGCGGGATTTGAGTCCTAAAAAATTAGGGGATATTCTGGACACTTTCCAAGTGAAGTCACATCATATATGGCGGGAAAATAATGCTCGTGGGTACTTTGTTAATCAGCTAAAGCAAGCATACTTCGAATATAAATAATCTTTCGGCGCCCTGGAGAAATTCTCTGGGGCGCTTCGCGTTGAGCGCGCTGAAAGTAACACGGAGCATCAAACAACTGATAGTTGTGATGGACTGAAATTTTATCTTCAATGCTTGATTGATCCTGTTTTCTCAAACAGGAAATGGCAAGCAAGGAGGTACTTTCCTTGCTTGCCTGTCATCGAGGAAATATTGCCTGTGGTGTTGCTGAGAGAGGCTTCCGCAGGAAGATTTAGGCATCAAGGAAAATTTAATACGTGACGAGTCAATCATCGTTGAAGATTAACTTTGAATGAAAAATCGGTGTGAATAGTCATGTAGCTAACGGGTCTAACGGATCTAACGGGTCTCTAGAGGTGTCTGTCGGATATAACTCTTACATACATATCATTATTAATAGTAATAATTATTATTAATATTAATAATAAGTTAAGACGTGTGTTTTTTACCGATGGCAGACC
>ENA-ORTT01002555-ORTT01002555.1-human-gut-metagenome-genome-assembly--contig:-NODE-2555-length-13758-cov-3.140991_pt1 | contig 13758 bp, 10 predicted proteins | sample MGYA00242074_ERZ509197 | MGnify/ENA primary metagenome ERZ509197 (study PRJEB26280, sample SAMEA2338789) | human gut metagenome | biome: human gut; feature: human-associated habitat; material: faeces...
CCCCCACGGGCGCGGCCCAACCTGTCATTGCGCCTGTAGGCGAGGGCGGCATGGTGCCGACAGCGCCGACTGAGGAGCCGGGTTTCTGGAGCAGCTTCGTCAACGGAATGAAGGACTTCGCCTCGGATATGACGCCCCCGCCCGCCGAGCTTGCCGAGCTTTCTCAGCAGGCTGCGGAGAGCATGGCGGCGCAGGATAATGCGGTCGATCAGAGTGGCCTCTCTCTTGCCGATGTCACCAATGCCGCGTTCCTGTCCGCCCTGAACCCTGAGTTGTTGAACCTGTTCTACAACTTCGGACGCGATTTCACTACGGCTTTCCCCCGTGCAGTACAGGCGACAATGGGGGGGAATCCGCTGCAAGTTCCTCCAGTCTTGCCGGGGCCGGGTGGCATCCCGGTGCTGGTGCCGTAGGAGGTGCGCACTATGTCGCAATCCCATGAAGAAGAACAGGCGATACTGTCTCAGATTTACGACCCGCGGTACCAGCAAACCATGTTCCTTATCGAGCAGGCGATGCGGGACGTATCGGCATTGCCCGATGTGCCCGCGTCGTATCCGAACACATACGATACTGACCTTCTGAGACTGATTGATTCCGTACCCTTGGAGTAATTATGGCATCGTCTACATCCAACGTCACTCCCATAAGCTCTCAGGTTAAGCCCTTTGAGATGCCGGATTACAACTCTGCCCTCAAGCAAGCCATGTCCACGGCGAACATGATGGCGCTGATGTACCGGAGAATGTACGGCGGCGGGGGGCGTGGGAAAGGCGCATGGCATTATGAGATTGACCCTACGGCACCGAATGGATTCCGCAGGGTCTGGGTCGAGGGCGGCACTGACAAGGAACGGAAGGCGTACCTTGAAGCGATGCGCCGTGGTGCCGCAGTCAAGGCCCTGCAAGACCCGGAAGTTGCCAAGCTGCGGGCGGGCATGGAGAATATGTCCGTCCACAAACAGAAGCAGATTCTGGACGACATCCGGCGCAACCATGTCGAGCGGTTGTCAAAGCAGTACCAAGTCCCTGCCAACGACATCCTGCAAGAACTCGGCACAGCGGACGCCCAACTCGATAGCCAGCTTAAAAAAATCAATGCTGACTCCGGGTTCTGGAATACGCTGTGGGATGCCGCTTCGCGGGAATCAACGAAAATAGCCGATGCTATTACTGGCGTGGGCGAGGATGCCCGTGCCGAATTTGAGCGCGGCAAGCTGCGCTTGGAGAAATACCAGCAGGCTACGGAAGAGAACGCCTACCTGCGGGAACAGCAGCTTCGTGAACAGGAGGGGGAAGGATTCCTCTCCCGCCAGACCGGGCCGGGCAGCAGCTTCCTCGGCATGATGGGCAGCTTAATCGGCGGGCAGGCTGCGGACACGGGCGCACCGCTTGCCGGGATGGGAGCTGGTGCCGCCGCTGGTACAGCTACCGCAGGGCCTGTCGGGGCTGCCGTAGGCGGCCTCATTGGTGCGGGCGCAGCGGGCTCACAGATTGAGAAGATCAACTTCATCGACCGTGTGGTTGCCGACCCCAACCTGACGGACGAACAGAAGATTGCCGCTATTGAAGCGGGCTCAGGTTCCGCGCAGCTTATGGGCGGCGCACTGAATGCCCTCCCACTGAACCTCGCCCGCGTAGCGGCACCCGTGCGCAATGCTGTAGCCCGTGCGGGCATCGGTAGATTGGGGCGTGAATTTACTGAGGCAGGCGGCGGTGCCCTCGGTGAGCAAGTCTTGCGGAATGCCGCTGCCCGCCGTGCAGAGAACATTGCCAACGAGAGCTGGCTCCGTACCTACGCCACCCGCGCCGTTCCGCAGGCGGCAGTGGAGACGGGGCTTGCGAATGTTGGTACGGTGGTTGGACAGAATGCGATCTTCAACGAGGCTACCGGACAGGACACCCCGTTGTCTGAAGGCGTCGGGGAATCTGTCGTCGCCTCGGTTCTGGGCGCTCCTTTCTTTGGGGCGTTCAATGTCCGCAGCTATCCACGCCGTAACAATTCCGGCAACACCACGGGGACGCGGCAGACGGGGACTGATGCCAGTGCTGCCGGAACCGCTGCGCCGAACCCCGGCTCTGTACCTCCGGGAGACGGGGGCGCAGCGTCAGCGGTATTTAACCAGAGCACGTATGACCGCTCGTTCCGTTCCGGGTTGAAGGAGTATTTCCGCAAGAACCGTAACTTCAATCCCGATGATGTGCAGAAAGCCTACACCGCCAACGGCATGTCCGTTGACCAGTACAGGGCGTTCGTGGATACGCTGGAAGCCGAGGGCTTCAGCAAGAAGGTTGTCGACCGCCTGCGGGAATCGTTTGTCGAATCTCCGATTACGAACAGGGAACGTGCCCTCTACGACTTCACGTCAAAGATCACAGCGGAGACGACCCCTGCTGAAGTGGATGCCGCATTGCAGGCATACTTCCAAGCGGGCGGCACCCCTGAGATGGTGGAGCGGTTCCTGAAGGACGGCAGCCTTACGCCCAAGCGCCGGGACAAGAACACGTCTCTGGTGGATGTCAATGCGAAACGCTTGAAGAATTTCCAGCGTGCCCACATAAACGAAGGATTACTCCGCAACAAGGAAAATGGAGCGACAGTCAATGGCGAAGCAAGCGGAAACGCAGGAAGCGGCGCGGAGCAGGCGGCTTCCTTCATGGGAAGCGATGGACAGGCAAGAACGGGAAGCCCTGATGCAGCAAATACTGCAAGCAATAGCAGAGTGGCGACCGATACCGGAACGCCTGATGCAGCCCCTGCCGACAGCCTTGCTCAAGAAGCTGCTCGACGCGGTGAACCAGTTGAAGGCGGAAGGACTGGCGGGGCCGCACAACCGGGCGAACGACAGAATCAAACGGCTGAAGTCCTTGTTGAACCAGCGGGGACTGGGCGGGGAACGGGAGCCGACAGCGGACGAAGTGGTGAACCAGCAGCCGCCGGAAGTGCGCAACCAGATACTGGCGCAGGAATCCGCACTGGTGAAGGAATCGGAAGTGCGGGCGTTGCAGGAAATGCAGAAGGCGCTGGCGCGCAGCAACAACCCGCTGGTCGGCGTATAGACCTGCCTGATGGCGCGACTACGGATGTGCGGCCCGCTGAGGTTCGCCCGTCCAGCAGCAACACGCCCATCGACATGACGAACGCCACGTTCGACGTGGTGCCGAAGGAAGTCCGGGAGCGTGCGAATGTAGCGCCCGTCACGACCAGCAGCAAGATTGACGCGCTTCCCGATGAGTTCTGGAAGAAGAACTACAATGCCAGAATCAAACCGGAGAATGCGCGGAACAAGGCGTGGGAGCTGCTTATCAGCGACCGCCTGAACCAGTTGATGCCGGATACCGCGAAGAAATTCAGCAAGGCTGAAACGAAGCTGCTGAACGCACTCCATGATTCGGGCATCGCCACGCCGGAACTCCCGGATTCCATCTGGGATACCATCTATGAAGCGCAGTCCATGACGCCGGATGTGTCGCCCATTGATATTGTTAAGGCCGAACTGAACTCCTATGAGTCCGGTTACAAGGTAGCCGAGAACCCTGCCTGCTGAGGAAGTTATGTTTTGTCCTGATGATGCAGAAATCTTCGCGTCCACCAGACGCCCGCATGGAAACGGTGGGGCCTTTGGCACCATGCGGCACACCGTTGACCCTGCACAGACACGCGCTCTGACGTTGGAACAGATTGCTAGAGATGCCTATGAGCACGCCACCTACATGAGCGACCTTGGCGGAAGCATCAGCAGTTCCTACACGACGACGATAAGCCCCACGACTGCACGCGACCGCAGGGAAGTGCGCGGGCTGGCCCGTGATGTCGTCAAACTCATGGACACGGCGCGGGATGCGCAGGCTGAACGGATGCAGAAGTGGCAGGAGAACCTTCGTGCCGTCAGTCAGACATCCGTCAACGAGGTAAGCAAGTGGGCGAACTTCGTAACGGCAACAACCCGCAAGCTGGTCAACGCCCGCGCCGACATCAACCTGTGGGCGCAGACGTACCTTGGTGAGAACGACCGGGCAAACGTGAACAACAGCACCCGCATGGCCTTTGAACTCATGGAACCGAAGATTCAGGGGACGCTGCAAAAGTTCACCAAGGCAATTGAGGAAGTCAACGAACAGCTCAAGCCCATTGCGCAACGCACCGGGTACACTGTCGATGAGGTCGCCACCATCTTCGGAGACTACGCCAACTGCCAGATGATGCCGGAAATCAACCAGCTCCTTCTGGATCGCTGGCAGGGAGAGATTGCGGCGGAACGGCTGCGGAACAGGGGGGACGAATCCAAAGTCCGTATTGCACAATTGCAACACAAGATCGAGAACCTCTCCGCCAACCTGAACAACCCCAACCCGAAACGGGATTTGATCTCCGGCGGGTATACCAATGCTGAAGCGCAGCAGTTGCAGCAGCGCATTCTGGACATGGGGTTCACGAAGGAAGAGATTGAAGCATGGACTGCGGACTTTCGGGAGCGCGGGTATCGCGGGATTCTTGAGGCGCGTGTGCAGGCCGGGCTGGTATCGCCCGAAGTCCTGCGGTCGTTCCCGGATTTCCAGTACCACCTCCCGGTCAAAACCAAGTTCGACAACATCACGGGTGCCGTCAACGACGCGGCGCTGTACAGCCCCGGAACCTACGGTGAAATCAAAGGGCGCATCAACAAGCCCGACAGTGCTTACTTCACCGTGCTGAACTACGCCCGCCGTGCAGCCAACGAGATCGGGATGCAGGACTTCACCCTGCGCATGGCAGCCGCGGCAAAGGATGCGGAAGTATCCGGAAAGAACAACGGGCTGTTGATGTTCAACGTGGCTCAGTTGAAGCAGTGGAAGATGAACGGAGAACCGCAAATCAGCCGATGGGCAGAGAACTTGGAAGAACGCGGGTGCCTCATTGCCGACATCCCTAGCCAGTTCGACCCACAGACCGGGGAACCCATCGGCTCCACCAAGATGCTGGTTACGTTCGACCCGAACTGGAAAGACCCCAAGACGGGCCTTACGGGTATGCAGTTGAACGACGCCCTTGTTGCGGCACCAAAGCACGCCACCTCGTTCGGCAAAGGCGTCGCCCGCTGGACAAGCCGCACCGGGCAGTTGTTCACCCGGTTCCGTCCTACCTTTGCTTTCATCAACTGCGGGCGCGACCTCATGATGCGGTCAACGGGGATGCTGGCCCGTGACTACTACCGCCCTGACGGAACAATGATTGCCGGGTCGTCACTCGTATCGAACTATCTCACGAACACGCCCCGCGCCGCCCGTATGCTTATGGATACGCTGGTGCGGGATACTGCCGCCCCGGACTCCGATGCCCGGCGGCTGTGGAATGAATACGTGAGCGCGGGCCTGCACCAGCAATACACCCGTGGGCAGAATGAAATCCGGCGCACTCTTGCGGATGTCATTGAGGCACGGGACAATCCCACGGGGTTTGTTCGTAAGTACCTGACAAATCCGAAAGACCCCAAGGGGAAGAAGTTTGCCGAGATGTTGAACGGGCTCGGCGACCGCAAGGATCAAGCCCTTGCCGTACTGGACGGCTGGAACGATTACTTCAACAATATCGCCAGCTTCAACCAGTTCGTCACCCTGCGTGACGCCGGGTTGAGCGTGGACAGCGCGGCGCACGCTACGCTTGAGATGATGAACCTCTACCAGCGCGGGACGGCAACGCCCGCTCTGCAATGCCTCTACCCGTTCATCATCCCGACGATGCAGGGTGCCGCAAACATCATGCGGACGATGGGCTTTGTGCCGGATCAGCGCGGCGTGTACCGCGCCACCCGCAAGGGGATGCTCACTGTGGCTGGCCTTGCCGGGGCCTACTCCATGTTGCTTCCCATCATGAAGGATTCGATGGGCACCGACGAGAACGGCAACAGCTACTTCGACGCAATGAGTTTGTCAGAGCTTCAGCGCGGCATTCCCATTGGCCTTGGCGATGGGGACTACATCAAACTGCCGCTCGACTACGGCATCCCCCAGATTGTCGCCACGATGATGGTTGGTGCCGACAGGGTGGAGCGCGGGCTGATGGCCCCTGCCGACTACGGGTTCGAGATGGTCTACACCCTTGTCAAGAATATGTCGCCCGGCAACTGGCCTGAGTTCTCCATGACCGAGAACCCGATGGCTTTCTTCACGCAGGCGTTCATGCCGCAGTTGTTGAGCCCCTTTGCCGAATCCGTTACCAACACGGGTTGGGCGGGGCAGAAGCTGACGTGGGCGGAACGTGGCGGCACCAAGGCGATGGCAGACCAAGGCTCTTCGTCTACGCCCAAGTTCTACCATGATGCGGCAAAGTACCTGTACCGCAACATGCACGGGCCAGACCTTGCCCCCGAACAGATTCAGTCTATCATCGAGGGCTTCGCCACGGGGCCATTCCGGTTCATCAAAGGCTGGCTGGAGGGCGACACCCCGCGCAAGCATGGAGCACAGCCGCCCGCATCCGAGCGGATGGGCGAGTTCCTCTCCACCCTTGGCGGGACAATGCTGTTCGGCACCGTCAACAACGCAAGCCAGCGGCTGTTCTACCGTGCCCTTGACGCATACCAAGCGGAGCTGCGCCGGGCCGGGGTGAAAATGACGGACACCAGCTACAAGAACGACCCGGACAAACGGATGGATTACCAGCGGGCGCAGCTTGAATCCATCGGATGGGATGAGGACAAGATTCAGGACTGGTTCGTTCTCGATGCGGCACTGCGCGCCAGAAAGCGTGCGGACTCCGAGATGGGCAAGAGGACGAAAGCCATCTGGCTGAACTCCGATGATTCGGAAGAACTGCGTTCTGCATTCGATGAGCTTGCAAATCAAACGAGTTCCATTTACGATGAAGCCGTTGCGAATCTTAACTTCTACGCGGGTGCAAGATGATCCTTCGGCTTACCCAAGACATGACCCGTCTGGCCCTTCGGATAAGGGACTCGTGGGAGGGGCGGCAGCTTACGGACTGGCAGCGTCTGCAACTGCTCATCCTCCCCGGACAGCGGGACATGATGGATCAATGCGGGCCTAACGGGTCTCCTTGGATTCTTACCGGGTGCTGGCCCGGCAAGCGTACTAACGTGGATGTCGCCAACTGGAGGCCGGATTTCCCGGCCCTCATCTGCCCCGCCTTCACGCTGGACGCTGACGGTGCAGTTGTCTTTCGCATAGACGATAGGATTCACAACTTACCGCCCGGTCGATACACGGGAGTCATTCGTGTAACGCCTAGGCAGGTGCCTCCTTACGACCCGCATGATTTGTGCGGGTCATCCTGCAAACCCTTGCCGCCCGGCCCGGTGCTCAAGCCATTCCCCATCAAGCCGGATGGGAAAGTTATCCCCCCCGAATATCTTGTCGGGGCGCAGGACTGCAACGTAGACTTCTCCACACCGCCACCGCCGCCCGCGCCGCCGCCATACTGCATACTGGCAGAGTTTGACATTGACCTTGGGCCAATGTGCGTTGACCATTTTATTGATCAGGCTTCGGTAGATTTCTCACTGGCTTCATGCGGAGATGAATGATGGCAAAACATTTCGATTGTAGAACCCCCGGTGCCGTGCCGCCGGAAGGCGTGATGTATATCCCCGTCCCGGTCGATGCCGTGGACGGGCAGTTGCTTATCTATGACAGCTCATCCCCCTGCCTTGTGCGGTGGGGTTGCGTCGCCAAGGGCGAGAAGGGCGACACTGGCCCGATGGGGCCGCAAGGCCCACAGGGTAAGCAGGGCTTGCAGGGCAAGCAGGGGAACCAAGGCGTGCCCGGCCCGGCGGGGCCGCAAGGCCCGCAGGGTAAACAGGGTGAGCAGGGTGTGCCCGGTGCGCAAGGGCCTCGTGGCAACACTGGTGCCCGTGGCGAGAAGGGCGACAAGGGGGATAAAGGTGACACTGGCCCGCAAGGTATTCGCGGTTTACAGGGCATCCGAGGCGAGAAGGGGGATCAGGGAGAGAAGGGCGAGACGGGCGCGACTGGCCCAATGGGGCCTCGTGGCGAGCGTGGGTTTAAGGGAGAGACGGGCGAGCGCGGCCCGAAAGGTGAGAAGGGAGACAAGGGAGATCGCGGCGAGCCGGGGCCTGAAGGCCCGATGGGGCCGCGTGGAAGGGACGGAGCTCCCGGATTGCAAGGCCCGCAGGGGCCTGTAGGCCCGGCGGGGCCATCCGTCCACAGCAAGTTGAGCAACCTCGACTATGAATCCAGCGGGCATACCGGGTTCGCCTCGGCACAGATGGTCGATGAACTCTGGAACTACATCACCCTGCTGGAGAACCGCATCAATGATCTGGAACGGCGGCTGGCAGTATGATGCAGATTGAATACTTCGCCACCTATCTGACCGACAGGCTTGAGCCTGAAGGTACGGACTTGCCGATCTGCAACTCAGCGGTTGCCGATCTGCTGGCGCTCATGCCGGATGAGGACGACTATATTTACCTTGCGCTCAAGGGGGATTCGCACTATGAAGTTGTGCGGGCGTACAACGCTGGCGGTACTATCCTCATTGAGCGGGCACAGGAAGGGACGACTGCCGTACTGCATCACTACGGCACATGCGTTTCCGCAGTCTCTCCTCTGGTTGCGGCTGTAGTGAAAGACTTGATCTGCAACTATACCTGCTGTGAGGAAGAGTGCCCGTGCGACCCCGTCGCATTCGGCGGCGCATCGTTGCCCGACTTGCAGGAGGGTATCGTATGGGAAGGTGCCGTGGTATTCTCCGGCGACCTGCCCATGACCATCGGCATCAGCAATGCGCCCGGCTGGATGGAGGCCACGACCTCGAACAACATCATCAAGCTGTCCGGTACGCCGACATCCAGTGAGGCCGTACACTTCAGCGTAGCGGCGACCAACTGCAACGGAACGCACATCGTTACGGAATCGCTTACCATCAATGCCAAGCAACTCCCTTAGCATTGTGTAACATATTCTTATCATGCAGGGCCAAACCCTCATGACAAGAAAACCCCCGTGTAGACTTCGCTCCAGCTACACGGGGGTCTTTTTATCAGTTCTGCTTCTTTCTCAGCTCTACCATGAAGTCGGGCCGTTCATCCAAGAGCCGCCTAAACTCTTCGACCATGTCCTTGTGGTAGGCATGGACGGAGCCCCATTTGCTATCCGGCACATCACGAACAGTATAGCCCCGGAACTCGGACAGCATGGTCAGGAACTTGCCGATTATCGAGCACGTCCGGGTGGACGCATCGGCAAAGTATTCCCTCAGCCACGGGATAGCGGTCACGCTCTTCCAGTCAATGCTGTTGCCGAGCGCATCCCGCAGGGCGGTCGTCACAGTAGCAAGGTCGGTCACGGTATTCACAAGCTGTTCATTGCGCTGTTCAAGATTACGCTTGACTTCCATCGCATCAGCCCACGCCCGTGCCGCCGCCACGGGGTCAGTGAAGTCAGGGATACCACCATACTGCCCCGTCTTGCGGATGGAAGGGAGGACTTCCTCGACAACCCAATCCTGAAACTTTTCTGCATTCGGAAGGTTGGAACGCATAACCAAACGATACACATCGGATTCAGGGATGATGTTATAGGGAGTGCCTACCGATTCGGTAGGGCTGAATTTATTCACCTTTTTACAATGCCGTTGCACATCACGAGCTGGATTTTCGTAACCAAGCGCCTTCGCTACGTCCGTACCATAGAACCACGGGTCATTACCAACCATGACAACGCGCACCTTGCCAAACTCTTCTTTCTCAAACAGTTTGATTTCACCCATGCCAGTCTCCTTTCTGGGTAAAAAATTACCCCCCTCGTTATACGGTTGCGCTGACACGGAAGAAAGGTTCTTCCCACAACAGTAAACAAGGGGGGTAAATATTATAAGCTCAGTCTTTGTATGTCCCGTGTCAGTGGAACAAAAGCACAATGGCATATATCGCCGGGCTTGTCAACCATTATCTCCACACTAATTCTGGCCCTTCGTTCGATGCTTTCTGCCCATGCAGCTTGCACCTCAGCTCTTCCACTTCCTGCTGGCACTTGTACTGGCTCGCCCGAAGGGTCATGTTCTCCGTAGACAGGAACGATATGCGATCATTCAGTACCCGTATCCGTTCATCACGTTCTTCGAGTTCGCCATTGAGCTTGGCCCGCAGAGCTTCACACTCCTCCCGTGCCGCCACCAGACGCTGTTGCAGAACTACTGCGGTATGTTTGTAATCCGATAAGTCCTTCTGCAAACGCATAACATAGCCAGCCAAGTCGTATGTGTCGTCATTCGTCTGCATCATCTGCTCTCAGGATGTAGATGTGGTTGAAGCCGAATATCTTCAGCGAAAAGGCAAGGCCCTTGTTGCCCTCTTCGTCGATAGCCGCATGTGTTACCGACAACGTGATGCGCGACAGGGCGAAGAATACACCCGCGATAAACACAGCCATGACGATAAAGACAATGGTCATGGCGCAGTACACGTTGAAGATCGTCAGGCTTTCCGGCACCACAACGGTAAGGAGATTAAACAACAGCATGAGGCTCCCCATGAGGAGCAGAAAGAAACTGATGGTGTGCATTGTCTTACTGTTCATCTTTTTCCCTCCGCACAAACTGGATGGGGAAGTTCGCCGGGATGTACCGGAACACCTTGGAGCGTTCCCCCTGCTGGTTGTAGGGGCAGACCTTGAGGGCATAGTGCGGCGCATCCTCATCAAAGAGCACGTCAATCACCACGGCTTCCTTTTTCGGGGTCGAATGATTCCAGCCAACTATCACATCGCCTTCCTCATAGGGCGACGACCAATGCGCGATGTCTTTCTGGATGGTGCTGATCTGCTGCGCCAGTTCCACATACTGTTCCGTCAATTCCCGCAGTTCGGTAAGAAGGAAATTCGCACGGGCGTTGTCGAATACTGACCTTTCTCTCATAGCTTTACTCCACCTTCTCTATTGGTTGTTCCTGTGTTGTGGCGAATGAATAGCCTAGCGCCGCCACCGTATTTGCTTCCAGCATGTAGCATCTCACCCTCGGCATTGAGAGGTAGGACAAGCCCCTGCCCAAGTTGCGGACTACCTCCTTAACTCCCAACCCGGAAGCCTGTAGCTTGCTGATAATAACCGAGGGGGACATATGCCGTAACCGACACCATGCCGTGAAGTCTGACTTGGATATGAACACGACGCCCTCATCCTGTATGGCCCGCACATAGATTTCCTTGGGCGGCAGGTTGATGACGTACTTGTCCCCTACCCCCTTGAAGTGCGGGTCTGCCATGTGCGGCGGGCGATCCTCGGCAACGACCGTCAGCGTGTGGAGCTGGCGATCAGCCAAGTAGTCCCGGATGCTCCCTTCAAAGTCGGGGGCGTGTTGCTTCGTGCGCTTGCGGTTGTGCGGCACAAAGACTTCCAGAACCCACCGTTCCAGTGCGTCTATGTCGTAGTCGAGGAGGCCGAACTCCACAGCCCACCGAGCAACCTTCAGCGCAATAGCCAAGGGATACCCCATGAAGCGTTCGGCGTTCTCGAACCCATGCGCGGAGCACCAGTGCTCCACCTGCTTCGTCAGGGTCGCCAGACGTTCCGGGCGTTGCAGAACCTGATACATGAACTCAGGCCCGGCTACCCCGTAGTTGTTCTTGCATTCGTCAATGCAGGCGTTGATGTAAGCCTGCACTTTCGGCATGTGCGCATACGAGGGGAAGTCGCATTCGTATTCCATCACGCGCTGGAGCGAGGCATCAGAATCCCCGGCGTGCAGGGCGATGGCTTCCTTGAAGGAGCGGTTCGATGTGGCGAATGACACCGTTGTCCATGACCCGGTATCGACAAACTCCTGACCGGAAGACTTCAGCTTTTCCTTTTCCTTGCAGGCCACCAGCGTGTAAGCCAGCGAGTACATATCTTCCGGCTTCATGTCGGTGAGTTCGTCAAAGAATACAGGCAGGTTATTGAGGATGGTCATGCGCCGGGTGCGGGCCACGGTTGACGTATCGCGGGCGACGAACTGTTCCATCGGGTCGCCCCACACGCTTGCGGCGGCACGCAGGACTTGCGACTTGCCGAGCCCCGGTTCGCTTGACCAGAGGGAATAGATGGCGCTCCGGGCCTCGCCCGATCCGTACTTCATGAAGGGGGCCGCCAGCGAGAAACACATGGCGAGCTGGCCCGCAGGCTGGCGCAAGATGCGGTACATTTGCGGAACCCGCTTCCAGTTTTCAAGGTTCCCCTTTACCTTCAGTTCGTTGTCGGCAATCTTCTGGGCACCCTTTGCATGGTTCACGGCATGGAGCCCGGACGCCGTGACGACGCCCTTGCCCACGACAAACCCTGTCGTTTCCTGCCGGGTGCTCTGGTCAATGCACTTGTTCCATCCGAACTTCTGGAACGTATAGAGTTCCTCTACGTCAAAGACTACCTGTTGCAGATAAGCATTGATGAAAGACATAAAGAGCTTCCCCGTATACCCCGTATGCACGGGGAACATGCGGGCGTTGAACATCCACTTCATGATGTTCTGTTCCCCATGATCCACATCGGGGCAGAACTTTACGATCTCTATCTGCCCATTGGGGTGGACAAGCTCGAACATGAAGTTCCGCTTGGGCTTGTCGTCCACCCGCTCATAGACGGAATAGAGGTAGTACAGTTGCGTCTTGCAAATGACGTGTTCCTTGTAGACGTATGCCCCTGTCGTCTCATCCTTCTCGGCAACAACATGGATCATCCCCCGCGTATCCACCTTGAAGTTCGGGTGGTTGAGCGTCAGGCGGGGATGCTCCCACGTTTCCGGGAAACGCAAATGTGTGCCGTGCCCGGCAACCGCATCCACCATCGTCGCGACTTGCGCGGCGGTCATGAACTGCGGTGCGGACACGGCTTCCACATTGGCTTGCGGCGCGGGCATCGGCAGGACTGTGGGTTCCTTCGTTGCCTGCGGTGGTACAGGTACAGCCGTTGCTTGCGGTGAAGCTACGGGCGCTGAGGCGGCATTGACCGCCAGCCTGTGCAACTGCACGGGAGACTTGACCTGCCCTCTGTACTTGCACGATTGGCACAGCTCAGGGTTCATTCTTTCAAATGTGCTACAGAGGGCCGGGGCATCTTGTGCCGCCGCATAGAACTTGCGTTCCGTATCTTCAGGGGTATACCGCGCAGCATCAAAAGCGGACAACTTGTGAGCCCACTCCAAGCCGTCAACGCAGCGCCGCAATACGGACATGCCCGCGAACCAGTGAGGGTAGGACGCGAGCCCCATCACCCGGACGGCGGGGCAGCCTTGGATGATGGGCAACGCCTTTGCCGAAGGCGGTTGCGGCCCCATCCCAAGAGCCACGGCGAGCGGGTCTGCCGCCTTGGTCTGAGGGGTATGGGTAGGGGCAATCGGTGCGGCTACGGCATCTTCCTTTAAGGAAGCGCCGATGAGCCGCAGAAATTCCTTGGGGTCATAATCGAACGGTTCTTCCCGCAGGACAACGACAGGGTTGCCGCTGGACGTGTGCCGGGAACCGGGGATGCGGAGCACGCTGGCGGGGTCTTCCGCACGAGCAGGGTCTACGTCGAGCCCGTATTGCCCGCAGAGCTTATGGAAGAGGCGGGCGATAGGACGCCACAGTTCAGGCGTCAGCGCCTTCGTCAACGTCCAGTAAACGTGAAGCCCCCGACCGGAGAAGACAATGAATGTAGCCTTGAGGCCCGTTGCGATCTGAAAGTCCCGCACGGCGGCAAGGGCTTCCTTCCAGTCACGGTACTTGCTGTTGGGCTTGCCCGCATCAATGTCCGCCCAGAAGGATTTGATCTCGTGGACATTGGCTT
>ENA-ORTT01002561-ORTT01002561.1-human-gut-metagenome-genome-assembly--contig:-NODE-2561-length-13725-cov-3.825457_pt1 | contig 13725 bp, 10 predicted proteins | sample MGYA00242074_ERZ509197 | MGnify/ENA primary metagenome ERZ509197 (study PRJEB26280, sample SAMEA2338789) | human gut metagenome | biome: human gut; feature: human-associated habitat; material: faeces...
CAATAATGATTAATGGTGAATGGGGAAGCGGAAAAACTTATTTCTGGAATAATAAAATAAGAAATAAAATAGAATCAATGCAAGTTAATGGAAAGAAATTAACTACAATTTATATGTCTTTATATGGAATATCAAATTTGGAAGAAATTTCGAAGAAAATATTCATAGAGACAACACAACTAATGGACAAGAATTTGAAAAAATATATGAATTACAATGAACAAACAACAATACCTGAATATGCGAAAACAGGTTTAGACATGGCGAATTTCTTTGGAGTTACTCAAAATGGAGACAAGATTGATTATGAAAAATTCTTTTCTACTGATGATAAGGTATTATGCTTTGATGACCTAGAAAGAGCTAATGTAGACGTTATAGATATATTAGGATATATTAATAACTTTGTTGAACATGATCATATAAAAACAATAATTATATGTAATGAAAAAGAATTATCTACAAAACTAAAAAGCAATAATATTGAAATGAAAACATTTATTGCAACATATTTATTAGACAAAGAAAAGAAATTATTTGAAAATAATAAACCTATGGTAGAGAAAATTCAAGATACAATAGAAGATGTTTTCGATAAAGCGAATGATTATGAAAGAATAAAAGAAAAGCTTATAGGCGAGACATTTGAGTATCAACCGGAATTTACGTATATTATAAATGGTATATTAATGAGATATGAAAGATATCCGGAATTAATACGATTTTTGAAATCTAACACCAGTCTTATAATATCTACTTTTGAAAAAAGTGGAACAAGAAATCTAAGAATATTGAAACATGCACTTGCAGATTTTAAGAAAATATTTGACATGGTTAATAAATCATATCCAAATACTAATAATCGTATATTACAAACAATGCTTATATTTACAATAGCTGGATCATTTGAAATAAAAGCTGGAAAGATAACTAAAGACAAATTTGTAAATATAGAAGATAATGAAGAATATAAATCAATGGTAGTATCATCAAGAGTATTTATGGATAATAGACAATTTTATATTAAAGAATTTGATAATAACTATTATTATAATTTTAAAGCAGAATATAGATTCTTTAAATTTATTGAACTATTTGTCAGAACTAGAATATTTGACATGAAGATCTTCAAGAGAGACATGGAAGAGATAGTAAATACTGTCGATACAGGTAATTTACCAGGGTATAAAAGACTGCTTACAGAAGAGTATTGGAAAATATCAGATGATGAATTTCCTAAGGTTATAGACGATGTACTTGATACTGTAAAAAACGGAAAAATAAGATTGGTTGACATAGTAAAACTTTATGCTTATTTCATGTATTTTATAAAGAAAGATTTAATATCTTATGATGAAGATACAATAAAAAGTACATTTCTAAATGGAATGAATATAGCTTCAATAACTTCAGAATATTGTGATAATCCGGAAGAAGAACTTACAGCTGTATATGTTAAAGATGCAGACTTAGATATGGAAGATATAATAAAAAGATTTAATGAATTAAATGCTCAATTAAAAGATAAGATGTATAAAGAAAAAGCTGAATCTGTATTTAAGAACATTCCAATGAAGATGGAAATCTTTTATGATAGATTTGATAAAGAGTGTATGGACATTCCAATATTCAAATATACAGATCCATATCAGATATTCCAGAGACTATCATGTGCAAGTAATGAAGATGTAGTAATAATAAAGGAAAAATTAATGACAAGAATTAATAAAAATCCTGATTTATTATTAGAAGAAAAATCTAAAATGAATAAATTAAAACAAATAATAAATGATTATATAACAGACAAACCAATTACTATAAAGACAGTTGTTTTAAGTGATTTTGCAAAAGCAATAGAAAAAGCACTTGAAAGTGTAAATGAAGAAAAAAGTGATATGTAAAATTAGACTTTCGTTTGAGATGTCAATATGTATTGATGTCTCAAACGAAAATCTATTTATTGAAATTCCTAGAAAGAGGAATTTTTTTTTGCATAAAAATTCATATTATGTTACATAATAACAATATAAAAAGAAAAAATTGGTTTATAGGTAAAACCACAAAACCTAAATATATGATAAGGGAAAAATAAAATGAAAGCAACAGGAGTAGTGAGAAGAATAGACGACCTAGGAAGAATAGTTATACCAAAGGAAATAAGGAAAACATTAAGGATAAAAGAAGGAAGCCCGCTTGAAATTTTTACAGAAAAAGACGGAGATATTATACTAAGAAAGTATTCTCCAATAGGAGAACTTGCTAATTTCTCAGCAGAGTATGCAGACAGTATATCAAAAGTTACAAACCAGATAACAATAGTAACAGATAAAGATTCAGTAATAGTAGTATCAGGATGTTTAAAGAAAGACTTTTTAGAGCAAAGCATTAGTCAAGAACTTGAAAAAATAATGGACAAAAGAGAAATGTATAATAGTGAGAACGAGGGAATAATACCAATTACTTTTAAAGGAAATAAAGAAAAAGAACAAAAATCTCAGGTAATAGCACCAATAATATCAGATAGTGAGATAATTGGCAGCATAATTCTGCTTGCAAAAGAAAATGGGACAAAATTTGGGCAATCTGAAGAGCAACTTCTGAAAGTTGCTGCAAGTTTCTTAGGAAATCAAATGGAAATATAAGATTAATTTAACAAAATCAGTACAAAATATAGTAAATGTCTAACAAATATGATATAATTTGTTAGACATTTTTATTTGTATATAGATACGGAAAGGAATTTTATATGAACAAATTTTACATTACTACTCCAATATATTATCCCAGTGGAAAATTTCATATTGGAACATCATATACAGAAGTATTGGCAGATAGCTTAAAAAAGTATCATAAATTAAAAGGAGAAGATTGTTTCATGCTTACAGGAGTTGATGAGCATGGACAAAAAATAGAGAATAAAGCAGTAGAAGCGGGAATGCAACCTAAAGAATATGTTGATATTCAAGCAAAAGCAGCCATAGAATTGTGGAAAACAATGAAAATAGATTATGATAAATTCATAAGAACAACAGATGAATATCACGTTATTGCTGTTCAAAAGATATTTGAGAGATTTTTAAAACAAGGTGATATTTATAAAGGTGAATATGAAGGTTGGTATTGCGAACCTTGTGAAAGCTATTTTACTGAAACACAATTAGTTGATGGAAAATGTCCTGATTGTGGAAGAGAAGTAAAGAAGATGAAAGAAGAAGCATATTTCTTTAATATGAAAAAATATGCTCCAAGATTAATTAAATACTATGAAGACCATCCTGATTTTATTAAGCCTGCATTTAGAAAAAATGAAATGATTAATAATTTCTTAAAACCAGGACTAGAAGATTTATGTGTTACAAGAACATCTTTTAAGTGGGGAATACAAGTGCCAAGTGATCCAAAGCATGTTATATATGTATGGCTAGATGCACTTACAAACTATTTAACTGCTTTAGGATATACATCAGATGATGAAACTTTATTTAATAAATATTGGCCAGCAGATTGCCAAGTAGTTGGTAAAGATATAGCAAGATTCCATTTAATATATTGGCCAATTTTCTTAATGGCACTTGATTTGCCTATTCCTAAAACAATAGTTGTACATAATTGGATTACAATGAAAGATGGAAAAATGTCTAAATCAAAAGGAAATGTTATCTATGCAGATGATTTAGTAGATATCTTTGGTGTTGATGCAGTAAGATATTTCGTATTACATGAAATTCCATATGATAATGATGGAAGTATTACATGGGATTTATTAGTAGAAAGAATTAATAGTGATCTTGCTAACGTTTTAGGAAACTTAGTTAATAGAACAATTGCTATGTCTAATAAATACTTTGGTGGTATTGTAGAAAACAAAAACGTATGTGAAGACGTAGATCAAGAATTAAAAGATTTAGCGTTAGCTATGCCAGCTAAATCTATTGCTAAAATGGATGAATTCAAAGCATCAAATGCATTAGATGAAATCTTCAACTTATTAAGAAGAACAAATAAATATATTGATGAAACAATGCCATGGGCATTAGCTAAAGATGAAACTAAAAAAGATCGTTTAGCTACAGTATTATATAACTTAATTGAAGCAATCAGATTCTCAGCAGTTATGTTATATCCATACATGCCTTCAACATCTACAAAAATCTTAGATCAAATTAATACAGATCAACGTGATTTTGAAAGCTTAAAAGAATTTGGTAAATATGCAAATGGTACAAAAGTTGTTGAAAAACCAGAAATGTTATTTGCTAGATTAGATCCAAAAGAAGTTTCTAAAAAAGTAGAAGTTATTGAAGCAAAACAAAAAGCTTCTATCAAAGCTGTAAAAGAAAAGAAAGAAAAAGAAGCTAAAGAAACAAAAGAAGAAATTACAATTGATGACTTTTCTAAAATTCAATTAAAAGTAGGAAAAGTTATTAAATGTGAAAAACATCCAAATGCTGATAAATTATTAGTAAGCCAAATTGATGTTGGTGAAGAAACACCAAGACAAATCGTAAGTGGTATTGCTGATGTTTATTCACCAGAAGAATTTACTGGTAAAAAAGTTATTGTTGTAACAAACTTAAAACCAGCTAAATTAAGAGGTGTAGAATCACAAGGTATGGTTCTTGCTGGTGGAGATAAAAAAGTATTAGGTGTTGTAGATGCAGGAGAATTACCAGTAGGGACAACAATTAGATAATCTAAAATCGCATGATTTCATGCGATTTTTTTCTATTCTGTCTATATTTTTTTTATCAATTATAATATAATGTCCAAGTACAAAGTAAAATTGAATAATATTTATAGGTTTTAAATATTATATATTTAAATTAAAAAGGAATCAGGTGAAATACCTGAACGGTCCCGCCGCCGTAATGTGGAGAATAAGCATCAAAGTCACTGGGAAACTGGGAAGACGCTTAAACAATGAAACAGAGTCGGAATACTTGCCTATATCTAAGGATACACTTTACGGAGTATAAAGTAGTTCTTCTAGATAAACTAGGATAACTATGCCTAGTTTTTATTTAGGAGTTATTTAATTTGAAAGGGGAAAGAATATGAAAATGAAAAAAATTGTATGCAGTCTTATGATTTCAGTATTATGTTTTATGACTGCTATTTCTGGTGTATCAGCAGCAAATACATATCCAACTGCTAACATTGATACAGCAGTTCAAAGAGCGATTAGTTTCTATAAAGGTAGAACCTTAGAATCACCTGATGAAGTTTTTGCAGCAGAATCATTAGGAATTGAAGCTGAAGATCAATGTGACATTACAGAATTATTAAATGCGTTTAAAGAAAAAGATTACAATGAGGCTACATTAGGTGATTTATCTAAAACAATTATCACATTAGCTTTAACAAAAAATGATCCAAGAAGTTTCAATAATTATAATTTGGTAGAAATTCTTGAAAATAAAGTTAAAGCAGATGGATCAATTGAAGGTAGTAATGGAACAAATTTTGATATTTGGGTATTATTTGCATTAGAAACTGTATCATCATCTAAAGTAGATATTGTTGCAGATAAATTATCTACTCAAAATAATATTGAAGGTAGTGAAGGAGCATTCTGGTATGCTGGACCTTATACTAGTGAAGATGTAACTGGATGGGGAATAGAAGCATTAACAATTGCTAATAAAGAAAAATATCAATCAAGCATTACATCTGCAATTAATTTTTTAGAAAGTAAGAAACAAGCTGATGGTTCATATGGTAATTGGGGTGCAAGTGCAGATACACAAGCTGCTGTCATTGAAGGATTATTAACTTATGATCGTGATGGTGTTTTAAATGGAAAATATGACACACAAGATTCAAATATCTTTAAAGTTCTTGTTGATTTCCAAAAAGAAAATGGTAGTGTTGAGATAGCAGATTGGCAAACAGGAATTGTCGGATATAACGCTATGGCAACATATCATTTAACAACATGTTTAGGAACTTATAAAAATGGTTCATTATTCTTAAAAGCTCAAAAAGATTATGATGCAATCATCAATCCAGTAAAAGAAGAACCAAAAACTGAACCAACTACTTCAGTTGAATCTAAAAAAGATACAACTCCAACACAAACTGATAAAAAAACAACTTCAGTAAAAACTGGAGATGAAACTAATGTTGTTATCTTTGCTTTATTATCAATGGTATCTGGTGGATTATTCTTAGTATTAAGAAAAGAATATGAAAGAGTTCATTAATAAAATAAAAAATATGGATAAAACAAAAAGAATTGTAATATTATTTATTACAATTTCTTTTGTTTTTATTGGTAGTTTTTCTATTTATAATGGTGTTACTGGAAACTATAAAACAAACCAAGTAGCACAAGTAGATACTACAAAAAATAAGAAAGAAAAAAATACTAAGGAAACTAAAAAAGAAGAAAAACAAGAGACTACTGATCAAACACAAGAAACAGAGCCTACACAAAGTGACAGTCAATCATCAACACAATCACCAGATGAAACAAAAACAAATGATGAAAGTAAATCAAATAGTAAATTATCATCTACAACTCAAAACAATGGAAAAAGTAGCAGTGTAGGTTATTCTCAAAATTCTACGAATCAATCTCAATCAAATAGTGGACAAACAAGTAATAATCAATCAAATAATAGTTCATCGAGTCAACAACCAACTAATGGAAAAATAACTGTAAATATGCAGGTAATTGGAGTAGATAGTACATTAATGAGTGGCACATTAAGTTTAGAAAAAAATACAAGTGTTTATAGCGCTTTAAAAACTCTTGCCGCTCAAAAAGGAGTAAGTATTTCTACATCGGGATTTGGAGCTTCAACTTACGTTAGAGGAATAGGTGGCTTGAAAGAATTTGATTATGGTGGTAATTCTGGATGGCTATATATGGTAAATGGTATTAAACCGAGTTATGGAGCATATAGCTATAAGTTAAATGATGGCGATACTGTAAAGTGGTATTACACAACAGACTATACAAAGGAATAATATATGCATTCAAATAAAGTAAAAGAAATAAGTTTAATAGGAATATTAGCAGCTGTTAATATTGCCTCTCGTATATATCTACAAGCATTACCTAATATTAAACCTGTTACATCTATTATTATTATTTCAGTAATGTTATTTGGTTTAGGATTTGGTGTGAAGTTAAGTATTGTAACGACCGTTGTTTCTAATTTGTTTTTAGGAATGGGAACATGGACTTTCTTTCAAATACTTGCGTGGGTTGTTATTTGTTTGATTACACAGGTTTTATTAGATTTTTTAAAGAAAATACATAAAGAACCTAAGTTATTTCCTATGGCTATTTTTTCCTTTTTGATGGGATATATCTTTGGCTTTGTAGTATCATTAGATCAGTTGATGTTAGGTGGACCATCACTCTTTATAGTCTATTATACAGCAGGATTGTTATTTGATACTTTTCATGCAGTAGGGAATTTTTGTTTTTATTTAATATGTGCACCTATTTTAATGAAAGTATTAAAAAAGGAATCAGAAAGAATAAGATTAAAACAAGACTAAGTTCTTGTTTTTCTTTTTGATTGAATTATAATAAAGTAAGAATTTATCATGAAAGGAAGAGTTTTATGATTGTAAATGAAGAAGCAGTTAAAAAGATATTAGAAGAAGTAAAACCAGCAAAATTAGTTGCTGCAACAAAATATGTAGATGTTAAAGAAATTGAAAAATTAGAAAAATTAGGAGTGACATGTTTTGGCGAAAACAGAGTACAAGCCTTTTTAGAAAAGTATGAAAATTATCATGGTAATGGTGAGTTTCAATTTATTGGAACACTTCAACCAAATAAAGTGAAATATATTATTGATAAAGTGACTTTAATTCATGCTGTTGATCGTTATTCTTTATTAAAAGAAATAGAAAAACAAGCAGCTAAAAGAGATTTAGAAATGCCTGTTTTAATTCAAGTGAATATTGCTAAAGAAGAAAGTAAACATGGTTTTGAAGTAGAAGAAATTGATGAAGTATTTAATTGTTTAAAAGATTATCCTCATGTCAAAGTAAGAGGACTTATGATGATGGCACCACATATTGAAAGTAGTGAAACTGAAAAGTATTTTAAAATGACACAAGAGTTTTTACAAAGACTTCAAAAAGATTATCCAATGTATCAATTGGATCAGTTATCAATGGGAATGTCTAATGATTATCATGAAGCTTTAAATCATGGTTCTACAATGATTCGTATAGGAAGTGCATTATTTAAATAGATATGAAAATATCTATTTTTTTTGTTTTAGTAATTAATTTCAAATAATTTGACATAGTGTGACAAAAGCGTATAATGTTAGCAGCCGAACAAAAAAGGAGACATTTATGGAACATCGAATAGGAATGGAAATACGTGTTTTGTCTAAATATATGGGACGTTATTTAGATGATATTCATGGTATTGATTGTATGTTATCAGGACCGCAGGGGTTAATTCTTATTTATTTATGTGAAAATGATGAAGAAGTTTATCAAAAAGACATAGAAAAATATTTTAATATTAGAAGATCAACTGCAACAGGTCTTTTAAATTCTTTAGAAAAGAACGGATATATCACAAAAGAACCTGTTGAAAATGATAAACGTATGAAAAAAATCAAAGCAACTGAACATGCGTATAGTACAGTAGAAAAGATTGATAATCATGTTATTCAATTAGAAAAAATTATGTTAGATGGAATTGATGAAAAAGAAGTGAAACAATTTAGAGATACAATTTCTAAAATGACACTTAATTTAGTAAAGGAGTCAAAAAATGGATAAATTATATTACATGGGAATTGATGTTGGATCAACAACAGTAAAATTATATGTGGAAGATCAAGAACATCAATGTATCTATTCAAAATATCAAAGACACTATTCTGATGTTAAACCAGCAATAGAAAGTCTAATTAAAGAAGTTCAAGAACACTATGGAAACTTACCAGTTAAAGTAGTGATGACAGGATCAGGTGGTTTATCTTTATCAAAACATTTAAATGTAGAATTTGTTCAAGAAGTGATTGCTTGTACAAAAACAGTGGAAACTTATATTCCTGAATGTGATGTAGCAATTGAATTAGGTGGAGAAGATGCTAAAATCACTTATTTTGAATCAACTCTTGAACAAAGAATGAACGGGACTTGTGCAGGGGGTACAGGAGCATTTATTGATCAAATGGCTTCCTTATTACAAACAGATGCTGCTGGATTAAATGAACTTGCTAAAAACTATGAAACAATTTATCCAATTGCATCTCGTTGTGGTGTATTCGCTAAAACAGATATCCAACCATTAATCAATGAAGGGGCAGCTCGAGAAGATATCGCTATTTCTATTTTCCAAGCCGTTGTCAATCAAACAATTAGTGGTCTTGCTTGTGGTAAACCAATTCGTGGCAAAGTTGCTTTTCTAGGAGGACCTCTTTATTTCTTAGATCAATTACGTGCACGTTTTATTGATTCATTAAACTTAAAAGATGAAGATGTTATCTTTCCTCAAAACTCACAATTATTCGTAGCTATGGGAGCATGTTTACTTGCTAGAGAAGATAAAGTGAATAAAACAACAATTGATGAACTTGTATATATTTTAGATTCATTAAAAGATGGTATTTCTGATGAAACAGATACTTTGAAACCATTATTTGAAACAGAAGAAGATCGTATTGAATTTAGAAATAGACACTATCGTACAAAAGTAAAGAAAAGAGATTTAAATACATATCAAGGAAAAGCTTTCTTAGGTGTAGATGTTGGTTCGACAACATCTAAAGCTGTATTAGTTGATGAAGATGGTTCTGTATTATATACATTCTATTCATCTAATGAAGGAAATCCAATTGAAGTTGTTCGTAAGATTTTAAAAGAAATCTATGAAATCTTACCTAAAGGAGTAGAACTTGTTCATGCTGGGTCAACTGGATATGGTGAAGCTTTAATTAAATCTGCATTTAAAATGGATGTCAGTGAAGTAGAAACAATTTCTCACTTTACAGCCGCTAAATATTTTAAAGATGATGTTTCATTTATCTTAGATATCGGTGGACAAGATATGAAAGCTATCAAGATCGAAGATGGTATTATTCAAGATATTTTATTAAATGAAGCATGTTCATCAGGATGTGGATCATTTATTGAAACATTCGCTAAATCATTAGGATACAATGTTGCTGATTTCGCTAATCTAGCTTTACAATCAACAGCACCAATTGATTTAGGATCACGTTGTACTGTATTTATGAACTCTAAAGTAAAACAAGCACAAAAAGAAGGAGCTAAGATTGAAGATATTTCTGCAGGTCTTGCTTATTCTGTTATTAAAAATGCTTTATATAAAGTTATTAAATTACGTTCGCCTGAAAGTATTGGTAAATCAGTATTAGTACAAGGTGGAACATTCTATAATGAATCTGTTTTAAGAGCTTTTGAACAAGAAACAGGAATCAAAGCGATTCGTCCAGATATCGCTGGATTAATGGGAGCCTTTGGTATTGCTTTAATTGCTAGAGAAAGATATCAAGGACAAGGAACAACATTACTTAATAAGGAACAAGTTGATGCTTTCGGTTATGAAAGTACAATTCGTTATTGTCAAAAATGTACAAATCATTGTATGTTAACAGTTTCTTCATTTAATGATGGTAGTGAACATATCAGTGGAAACAGATGTGAAAGAGGAGCAAACTTACCTCCTAAATCAAAACAATTACCAAACTTATATGATTATAAATATCGTCGAGTTTTCAATTATCGTTCATTAACGGCTAAAGAAGCAAAACGTGGAACAGTAGGGATTCCTCGTGTTTTAAATATGTATGAAAACTATCCTTTCTGGCATACATTATTTACTGATTTAAAATTCAGAGTAGTCTTATCACCACGTTCAAGTAAAAAAATCTATGAAAAAGGAATTGAATCTATTCCATCAGAAAGTGTATGTTATCCAGCTAAATTATCACACGGACATATTGAAAGCTTAATTGAAAAAGGAATTAAATATATTTTCTATCCTTCAGTTGCTTATGAAAGAAAAGAAAATGTTACTCAAGGAAATCATTACAACTGTCCAGTCGTAACTTCTTATCCAGAAGTTATTAGAAATAACGTAGATAACTTAGAAACAAATGAAATCATCTTTAGAAATCCATTCATGGATTTAAGTAATCGTAAAACAATGTTTACAAACTTAAAAGATGAATTTAAATCATTTGGTATTAGTGATAAAGAATTAAAAGCTGCGATTGAACATGCTTATGAAGAATTACAACAATGTCGTTTAGATATCCAAGGAGAAGGAGAAAAAGTCCTTGCTTACTTAAAAGAAAATAATATGACAGGGGTTGTTTTATCAGGTAGGCCATATCATGTCGATCCAGAAATCAACCATGGATTAGCTGATTTAATTACTGGTGAAGGCATGGCTGTTTTAACAGAAGACAGTGTTTGTCACTTAGATAAAGAATTAGAAGAATTACGTGTTGTGGATCAATGGACATATCACTCAAGAATGTACCATGCAGCATCCTTTGTTTCATCTCAACCAAACTTACAATTAATTCAATTAACATCATTTGGTTGTGGATTAGATGCTGTTACGGCTGATCAAGTGGCAGAAATCTTAAATGCGAGAAATAAAATCTATACACTTATTAAAATTGATGAAGGAAGTAACTTAGGAGCAATTCGTATTCGTATCCGTTCATTAAAAGCAACAATTGATAAACAAGAAAATAAAGAAATTGATTTATCTAAAAAATATAAACCAGTAAAAGTACCATTCACTAAAGAAATGAAAGATGATCGTTGGACAATCCTTTGTCCACAAATGTCACCAATCCATTTCCAATTTGTTGAAAAGGCAATGCAAGAAAGTGGTTATAACTTAAAAGTTTTACCATCAGTAGATAAAGGAGCTACAGAAGCAGGATTAAAATATGTTAATAATGATGCATGTTACCCAAGTATCCTTGTCGCTGGACAAATGATGGAAGCTTTAACAAGTGGTGAATATGATGTCAACAAAACAGCCTTGATCATTTCTCAAACAGGTGGTGGATGTCGTGCGACAAACTATATCGGATTTATCCGCAAAGCTTTAAAAGATGCTGGTTTAGAACAAGTACCAGTAATTAGTGCCAATTTACAAGGTATCGAATCAAACCCAGGATTTAAAATTACCTACCCACTTGCTAAGAAAGTTATTATCGGTGCAATGTATGGAGATTTATTCATGAGAGTCCTTTATCGTGTAAGACCATATGAAAAAGAAAAAGGAAGTGCCAATAGACTTTACCAATCATGGGTAGAAAAATGTATGAAAAATATTGAAACAGGTAGCATGAAAGAATTTAAGAAAAATGTTTATCAAATCGTAAAAGATTTTGATGAATTACCTTTATTGGATATCAAGAAACCAAGAGTTGGTTTAGTAGGAGAAATCCTTGTTAAATTCCATCCAACTGCTAATAATCAAATTGTTGATATTATTGAAAGAGAAGGTGGAGAAGCGGTTATGCCAGATTTAATTGATTTCTTCCAATATTGTTTCTATTCAACAACATTTGAAAGAAAACATTTCAATGCGACAGCTAAAGCTACTAAGCTATGTGAATTCGCAGTTAAAGCCGTTGATTTCTTAAGAAAAGATATGATCAAAGCTTTAGAAAAATCAAAACGTTTTGCTCCACCAGCTTCTATTGAACATCTTGCTGATAAAGCTAAAGAAGTTGTTTCAATTGGTAACCAAACAGGTGAAGGTTGGTTCTTAACTGGTGAAATGATTGAACTTATTGAAAGTGGAGCACCAAATATTGTATGTATGCAACCATTTGGATGTTTACCAAACCATGTTACAGGTAAAGGTGCTATTAAGGCTTTAAGAAAGAAATATCCTCAAAGTAACATTGTAGCTGTTGACTATGATCCAGGAGCTAGTGAAGTTAACCAATTAAATCGTATTAAATTAATGCTTTCAACAGCTTTTAAAAATTTAGATAAATAAAAAATAGTGGTTCGTATGAACCACTATTTTACTACCTTTATATTTTGACAAGATTGCAAGTTGATAACATGATATTTGTTTTATTGATTGAATAATGATTTTTAATTGAACAGATAATCAAACTATCACGGCTTTCTTTATAGGATAATGTTTCACATTCAGCAAGAGAAAGCATAAAGTTTGTTTTCTTTAAATCAATATTTAAAACTAAACTCATTTGAATAAGATCATCTCTTTGAGGTTGAATTTTTCCATTAAGAATACCATTCAAAGTATTTTCATCAATTTTTGTTTCATTATATAACTTGATTGTAGGAATACAGTAATATCCTAATAAAGCATAAAAATAGGTTAAAAAATCTAAATCTGGAAATTCGTGTTTTACTTCATCAATATTGGCACATGTATCAACAAGCATAAATAATCTATCGGCATTCATCATATCACCTACTTATTATAATTTTAACCCCTTTTAAATCATTGAACAAGTTTAAAAATATTTATTTTACTAATAATATTTTATAATAATAGTTTTAAAAAGATTGTAGAAAAAAAGAAGTAAAAAAAGGATATAAAATCTAAATAATTTGCATAAAATAGTATAAAAGAGTATGATATGAATAAGAAGGGGATGTTTATTATGTGCTTAGGATTATTAATGATGCTCTTGGCAGGTAGTGTAGTTTATTTTGGTAAGAGTTATTTTGAATATAAATTGAGGGAAGAGTAATCTAGCATTC
>ENA-ORTT01002571-ORTT01002571.1-human-gut-metagenome-genome-assembly--contig:-NODE-2571-length-13698-cov-3.627281_pt1 | contig 13698 bp, 9 predicted proteins | sample MGYA00242074_ERZ509197 | MGnify/ENA primary metagenome ERZ509197 (study PRJEB26280, sample SAMEA2338789) | human gut metagenome | biome: human gut; feature: human-associated habitat; material: faeces...
CCGCCGTGAAGCCGGTCTGACGCTCTACGGTCCTTTCGGCTCCTTGGGCCTCGGCCGCTTCGGCGGCATTGCCTCTGCGGCCGGCACGTATGACCTCATCGGCTACGTCGAATCCTTCGACGGCGGCGACAACAATGTTTGGGGCTTTGCCTCCTCGTCCCGCTACGACAACGTCGTGGCCTATCAGACCCCGCGCTTTGCCGGTCTGCAGCTGACGGCTCAGTACTCCTTTAAGACTGACAGCGCCGCCAAGAACGATACGCCGACGGGCTTCAGCGGCGACGAAGGTACCTCGGCCGCCAAGCGCTATGCCTCGATCGGCGTGAGCGGCGATTACGGCGCTGCGCAGTTTGCTGCCGGCTATGAACTCACGAAGTACGGAGCTAACTCGGCTGGTGACCGTGAAGTCGCTGACAAGGACGGCTCGCTCTTCTTCGTCGGCGGCAACTACAACTTTGAAGTGGTTCGCGTCTACGCCGAAGCCCAGTACTTTGAAGGTTTGGCTGGCATTAACAATGACTACAAATTCGCCAATCAGGGTAAGGCTGCTTCCGACGGCTTGAAGGGCTACGGCCTCCATCTCGGCGCCAAGGCCCCGATTGCGGCCGGCACTTTGACGGCCGGCCTCTATTACGTCGATGCCAAGGAAGACTTGACCACGCAAGCTGATCAGGACTTCAAGTACTACGGCGTTTCTGCCCGCTATGTCTACCCGCTCAGCAAGCGCACGAGCGTCTACGGCGGTGCCGGCTATGGCCAGACCTCTGTTGATAATGCTGCGACAAACGGCTCTGACAAGGACACCAAGCTGGTGCAGGCTTACGTCGGTTTGACCCACACGTTCTAATGCGAATGTGAGCAGTCTTCCTCTGGGAGATTGCTGCCGCCCATGAAGTCGAACGCGGTGCCTCTCAATATGAGAGACACCGCGTTTTGGTATGGAATCGGCGTTATTGACGGATGCCTTGCTGCATGCCAATCACCGCCCCAAGGCTAAGCGTCTTTATCAGGCCTTTTTGCGGCAGCAGCGCTTGGCGCCGGCCGTCTTTTCTTCTGCCTTGGTATCACAGGCCTCCCCTGCATGCGCATCGGAGCGCATCGCGCGAAGGAACCACAGATCCTTGGCGAATCCGGCGAGATAGCCTTCAAACGTACCCTGCACCTGGAAATCATCCGCCTCAGCCGCTTCATCGCGAATTTCGCGGGCCAGCTTCGCGACCTTTTCCATATCGGCCTGAACGACAGCGACGGCTTCGCAGCAGGAGAAGACTCGCGAGGGCAGTTCTTCAATCACAGAAGCCTTAAGCGATTCGGCGATCGTGGCAACCGGCATTTCGCCGCGCATCTTCAGAATTTCTGCTGTTTCGTCATACTGTTCAGCAGCACGGTCATAAAGCGATTCCGTGTATTCATGGATCCCCTTGAAGAGATGACCTTCCACATTCCAATGAATGTTGTGCAGCTTCACATTCCAAACGGCCAAAGTTGCGACGTAAGCATTGATTTTTTCGGATTTCATCATGTCAAATTCCTTTCGTTAGCAATCGCCAAATCCATGGCGATTTGTTTTATCTATTGCTAGCCTTCAATATATAGCAGTTTGCTATTATTGTCAAGCTAATATTAGTTATTTTCTATGATGAGTTGTCAGCAGACTTTACGGGCTGCTGTCTAAATCGCAAAAGAGAAGTCTCATGGCGCACGAGAACTTCTTCCCTGCTCGAAAGGACGACCGCACAGTGTAGGATTAGGTAAAAACCTGAGACCGCCGCCCGCTCGATTGGATTCGTCCCCATATAAAGAGCATTCGAGCCGTTGAACGCTTTGACTGCGTGAAAAACGGCTCTATCGCCGCAACACAGACGGCGGCTTAAGCCGAGGACGCCTGCGGTCTCAAACGTGCAATCAAAACAGCGAATGACCACGAATACGACATTTAATAAAGACGCCGAAGAGCGGCTGAATGATCCTGCCGATCAGCCAAACACCCGAGCCAACGCCTGCCAAGAGACCCGCAAAGCACTTCTTGCCGCAACGCCGGAACGATTTGCCGCGGGCGGCCGCGCGGTTAAGCTCTCTGAAGCTGCCCGCTTGATGCGCAGCCTCAATGCGCTTCCCTTTCATGACATTGAGCCGACGATCCGTGCGGCCGGAATCACCGAACAAGAAGCACTTTCGGGGTGCGATGAGCTCTCAGCCGCTTTGGGCGGTGCTCTGCATGCCGCAGCGAAACGTACGATTGAGCTCCCCGAATGGAGTGCGGGTCAGTTTGCTCGGCTCTGCAGTTCAGCCGACTGCGCCCAAAAGTCGTCCGCAGAACCCGCCGTTTCCGGCGCCTCACTCACCGTCGCCGGCAACATTGATATTGAGGGGCTGACGACCAAGGCTGCCATGGAACTGCCTGAGCAGCCCTGTCTGCGTTCTGCTGCCCCAGTCAAAAGCCTTTTGGAAGGCGGCGCCCTCCTTTCTGCCGTTGCGCATGCCGGAGAGTTCCTTGGGCTCCTTTCGCCTGATGCGCCGGGCCGCTCCATTATGGGCGGGCATCCTGTCAACGCACTCAATGCGGAATGGCGCACCGGGGGCGCTGCCGCAGCTGCGGCAAACCTCGTGGCTGCAGGCGCCTCAGCCGGCGCACTCGTCTTAGGACGGCCTTCCGACGCCGGCGAATCGGCGATTCGCGCCGGGGTGTCCGCTTTTCGCCCTGCCCAATCCTTATTTAATTCGCAGGAAGGCTTTGCCTCCAGCTGGCGCTTTGACGGCTGGAGCGGCATTGCCCGCCGCGCGCGCGATGCTTTTGCCATCGCCTGGACAGCATCCGCGCATGAGGGTGTCGATCCGGATTCGGGGATGGGCCGCTGGCAGTATCCGGGCTTCATTCCAACCTTGATGTCTAAGCCCGCAGTGGCGAAATGGCGTCAAGCGGTCCTAGAGCCTCGCCGAATTCAAAAAGCGGTGATCGCCGTGAGCGACGAATGGCAGTCGCCCGAATGGGTGAACAAAGGCCGGGAACTGGCTGCGGCACTTGAAAAGCGCGGCATTGCCGTTGAGCTCTCGCCGTCGCTGCCGGAGGACGCCGCTATTGTTGACTGGATGACATGGCTTGAGCTTGAACCGCAGCTCGAAGACTTCCTGACTCGGCGGTACGCCCTGACCGGCACGTTTGACCTGGCCCAGCTCCTCATGATGCTCACGCTCTCCGACCGACTGAAGCGGGACGGCTGGAGCCGCCGGCGCATGGTGCAGCTCATCAAGCGCAATGTCTTTCTCATTTCGCCCTACGGCGCGCAGATTGCCCGCACAGCGCTCCCGCCCGTGCGTGACTTGCTCATGCCCGAATTCACCGGAACCGACAAGGCCGACGTACTCATCTGGCTGGGAGCGCCCAAACCCGTTGATGCCAGCGGCTGGCCTTTTGCCGCCCTTCCGCTGAAAGCGGATCCGGCCGCAAAGTGTGTCCGCGGCGCCTTTGTCATCGGGCTCCCCGGTGAAGAAGGTGCGGTGCTCGCCGGTGCGGAACTCCTTGAATCGGTGCGTGAAGAAGTGTTCGGCGCGGAAGACTTTCATATCTCCTCCGAACCCGCGCCCGAAGACCTTCCGGCTGCCCGGCTCCCGAAAGACTCTGACCAGACCGGCGAGCATCAGGATGCCGGCGCAGCAGCTTCCGCTCAAGAAGAAAAACCCAATACGCGTCTTTTCGACGATTTGGCGGCGGCGGACCTCGGCGCACTCGCACATGCGGCCTGGGATGCTGAAAAACAAGGTGCCAAAGTTTCTGTGCTCGATGCAGAGACGGGAGCGCCGCTCACGATCGAGGATTTCGAAGCCAAGCTCAACGAGCTGATTGAAACCTTCCGCAAAGCTGCCGCGGATGCGGACGATGACGAAGAAACGCTGCAGCAGGCCCAAAGCGATGATGCGGCAGAGAATCTCATTGAGATTGCCTCTCCGGCATCGCTCGCACTCGCTGCGAATGAAATCAACGCGATAAAGGCCGCTGAAGCTGACGCCAAAGCTGCCGAACCTTCCGCAGCCCCTGCTCAGCCCGCACTGTCAGCAGAAGACCGCGCATGGCTCGACGCCTTTTTCCCCGGCGCCGCTGCCAAAGCACCGGATCTCGCCAAAGTTGGGTTCCTCCGACGTTTTCTCAAGGAACCAATGCCGGATCTGTGGAGGCCGTCAGACAATCAATGGATCATTGCATGGGTGAAGTTCTGGCTCTTCCGCCACGACGCCAAGAAAGTCGAACGGGCCATTGATCGGATTCCGGAAGTGCACCAAACTTTCGAGACGCGCGAGCAGCGTGTCCTCGGACTCTTCCTCAAGTCCGACATCAAATCCGCTGCTGCCGCAGCCCAAGCCATTGAGCCTCAAAATGCCGAAGAAGCGGCAGTGAAGGAATGGATGCTCGGCATGAGTGCTCAGCGTCAGGACGACGATGATGCGGCCATTGAACACTATCAGCGTGCCCGGGCATTGAGTTCGACGATGACGGCGGCGAATTTCCCGCTTGCTCAGGCGCTCCTCAAGAAATACGGTTCCGACCATCCGCAGTATCAGGAAATTCGCAAGGCGCTGGAGTCTGAAGCCCCTACCGGGCTGCAGCTGCTGCTCTCCGAAGAGGAACGTGTGCGGCGCGCGAGCAACTTTGAAAAGGAGCTCCTTCCCGCACTTAAACCCGGCGTTTTCAGCGCAGAACTGCTGCTCGCACCCGCACAGCTCGTTTTCGACAAGAAACTCTTCTCTGAAGAACTCTGGAGAGCGTGGAACTTGGCCGTCACCGACCGCACGCCCGATGACCCGGACTGCTTTACGCTTCGCATCGGCACGCTTGAGGGCTCTATCCGACTTATCCATGAGCGCCTCAACAGCACGTCACTGGCAACTGCGGCACGTAAGAGCCCCTTTACACGGAGCGCCGAAACGCTGCTCCTCTGCCATGCGGGTTATTTTGCTGTTGAACTGCGGGCAAACCCAACCGAAGCCGTCGAAGCTGCCACCTTCTTCGCGCAGATTTTGGCCGCGCTCTGCCGGACGGCCGAACCGCTGGGCGTTTTTGCGCTCGAATCACTCCAAAAACCGGGTTTTTACATTGAAGCGGCACAGCCCGCCAAACACGGTCAAATACCCATCCTCTCCGTGATTCGCGCAGGCGTCTCCACAGACTTCGGCGAAGACTACATCGCAACTTATGGTCTTGGGGCATTCAGTCAGCCTGAACTTGAAGTCGATCTGGGGAGCTTCCCGACGCAGGCGGGCGCAATGCTCACCTTCGGCATCATCGAGCGAATTCTCGCCGGCCATTTCACAACTGAAGCCTCATCGGTGCGCTTCGGTGTTGACCAAGACAACCTCGAGCAGCGAAACATTCTGCGGGCGCCAGGACGCGTCGTTGAAGGCGAAGCCTTGCGGCTGGTTCTGCCAGGCGAACCAACGAATGATTCGGAACTGCCTCAGGCGTAGTTCTTTAAGCGTTTAGGAAATGCCTGTCCCCGTGATCTGATTCGCTCAGTTTACGGGGCTTTTCTTATTTGTTGCAAATATGCAACTACAACATAATAGTTATCATCCGTTTTCTAAGTAGATGACATTTTTGTGTTTTTGAATACAACCCATAAAAATATCGGATTACAGCAATAGGAACTTGTTTAAATTCAATGTGTACACCTACATTTCTTCGGCTGGCAGACCACATTCAGACGGAATCAATGCCTCGAAGCAGATGCAGTTAAGGTGTTCCTTGAGAAGCGGCGCCCCCGTCTGACGGTGCTTCAAATCAAACAAACTAAAGGCTCTGAAATGTTTAAGAAAACTCTCGCCGCCGCTGCTTTGCTCGGCGCTTTTGCTGGTTCCGCCGTCGCCGCTGACGTCACGCTTTACGGCGTCGTCGACTACGGTTTGCAGTACACCCATGTGGATTCCGACAAGCCCAACACCGACGCCGTCGATAACTTCCAGCTCTCTTCGGGCAATCAGTCCGGCGCTCGTTTCGGCCTGAAAGGCTCAGAAGATCTCGGCAACGGCGTAAAAGCCGGCTTCCATCTGGAAAACGGTTTCTCTGCCGATACCGGTTCGCTCGCTCAGAACAGCCGCCTCTTCGGCCGTGAAGCCCGTCTCTTCGTGAACGGCGCTTTCGGTGAAGTCGCTTTCGGCCGCATGGGCACGCTTGGCTCCGCCAACGGTACCTACGGTCTCCTTGGCAACCTGTCGCCCTTCGGTGCTTCGTGGGTTGGTGCGGTTGAATATTCCACCTACTATGTTGGCGGCATCCGTGCTGACAACACGGTCACCTACAAGACCCCGACGTTTGCCGGCGTGACGGTTTATGCTCAGTACTCGTTCGAAACGAATACCAAGCAGGAAGAGAACCTGAAGGCCACTGAAGGCAAGGCCAGCGCCAACCGCTACTACGCCTTGGGCGCTACTTACAAGGCCGCCGGCTTCGATCTCGCTGCTGTCGTCGACAGCTACAACTGGTCCAGCACTTTCACCAAGAAAGACGCCGATCTGGATGACGGTCTTTCGGTTACGTTGGGCGGCTCCTATGACTTTGAAGTCGCCAAGGTCTTCCTGAGCGGCCAGTACTTCGACAATATGATCGGCAACGATAAGTCTCAGCCCAACTCGGATCCCGTTGACGCAGGCAAATCTGACTCGTTCTATTCGTTCAGCAGCTATTTCGGCAATCAGAACCCCATCGAAGGCTATGCCCTTCAGGCTGGCGTGAGCGCACCGGTTGCCGGCGGCACGGCTATGTTCGCAGTCGGCTACACCGATGCTGAAGAAGCCAACTTCAAAGCCAACTCCGAAGCCAATAAAGAAAAGATCGAATTCAAGCGTATCGGTACGTCCGTGGGCTACACCTACAGCCTGAGCAAGCGCACGAATCTCTACGGTGTCGCTGCCTACTATCGTGACAGCCTGAAAAATGAAAAGAATGTTGCGGGTGACGACCGCGATCCTTCGACGGTCACCGTCTACGCCGGTATCCGTCACACGTTCTAATTTGAGCGGATGAAGTCCTAAAAACTTCTCTGCCGATGAATTAGTGAGAGCCTCTCAGCATTCGGGCTGAGGGGCTTTCGCGTTTTGACTGGGCGGCAAACGCAGACTCTTCAATTTGCATTAAATGAACATGCTTCCTATTCGCGCATTTCATATATGTGTCAAATGCGCAACAAATGCGTTCACGCCATCCTTAAAAAATATGAAATATGTGTTTTTAAATGAATTTATTAGAAATAGGGGTTATTCCTTAAGCAGTCCGATGCTGACTGCGGCTACAAATATCCCATCCGTTAATGGCTGAGCGGCTTGCCGTCCAAATTTCAGGCCGCTGAACCAGTGATTGATGCCGTGCAAAAAATCATCAATCGACGGAACGTTGTGACTCTCGGTGCGTGCAAACCGATAGTGATGACTTTTGAGATCTCAGATCTCTTCACGTAAAAAAAGGCTCTGAAAATTATGTTTAAGAAGTCTCTTGCCGCGGTCGCCCTTCTTGGCGCCTTTGCCGGCTCTGCTTTCGCTGCCGATGTGACCCTTTACGGCGTTGTCGACGAAGGTTTCCTTTATACGCACAAGGACACGGATGTTGCCGGTTCTGACGCTGTTGATAAACTCGAACTTAAAAGTGGTATTCAGGCCGGCTCCCGCTGGGGTCTGAAGGGCACTGAAGACCTGGGCAACGGCCTCAAGGTTGGCTTCATCCTCGAAAGCGGTTTCAACGCTGACGACGGCACGCAGGGTGTTTCCGGCACGATGTTCAATCGTGAAGCTTCACTCAATGTCATGGGACCCTTTGGTCAGTTGAGCCTCGGCAAGATCGGTGCAATCACTCAGGGCACGTCTTCCTGGGGTAAGGTTGGTGCCGTCAGCGCCTTTGGCACTTCGTATGGTCCCGCCAATGTCGCGAACGCTACGAACGTGTTCTCTGCGCCTACTTCTGTAGCCGACAACATGATCGCCTATCAGACCCCGAAGTTCGCTGGCTTTACGGTTTATGCGCAGTATTCGATGGGTAATTCGAAGGCGGGTACTACCTCCACACCCACTCAGGTTGAAAACAAGTCTTCGACCGATCGCTACTATGCGCTCGGCGCGACTTATGCAAATGGACCGGCCAACCTCTATTTTGCCGTTGATTCATTTAACTACGCGTCGTATTTTGATGTTGTCACTTCATCCACGCCCAAAGATGTCAAGGACAGCCTGACGGTCGCCTTCGGCGGCAGCTATGACTTCAGCGTGGTCAAGGTTTTCGCTGGTGCGCAGTACTTTGATGAAGTTGGTGCTGGCACTATCGGCGGCCTTAAGGCCACGGGGGTCGGCCTTAACGACAGTGGCAAGCTCGAGGGTTATGCCCTTCAGGCTTCTGTGAGCGCACCTCTCGCCGGCGGCACCGGTTACTTTGGCGTCGGCTATCTTGATGCTTCCGAAGCTGACAGCGTTGCTGCTGCCGATGGAGTTGATGTCAAGTACTATGTGGCTTCAGTTGGCTACAAGTATGACCTGAGCAAGCGCACCAATGTCTACAGCGTTCTTTCTTACGCCAAGGGAGATCGGGACTGGGCTGCTGCGGGTGAAGAAGATACGAAGCCCTCTACGGTTGGCTTCGGTGTCGGCCTGCGCCACAACTTCTAATCTCTAAAAAACTCATCCGAAACTTTGTTGTTCATGACGTAGTCTTCGGCTGATTCGAGATTGAAAGCCCGCCTGGGTTCCCATGGCGGGCTTTTTGCATCCTGCGAATTTCTCAAAGCCATTCAGGTCAGACTGCAGCTCACCTGCGGGATCGTTTTCTTCAGCCGTCCCCTCATCAGCCGCTAAGCCATGCGGACCTACAATAGCTTTAAAGAAGAGCTTTCCTAGAGGACTCCCCATGCGCATTCTGCTCGTTGAAGACGATCCAATGATTGCCGACGCCGTTAAATCCGCGTTGGCCGACGAAGCCCATGCCGTTGACCATGTGTCTTCAGGGCGCACTGCGCTCACTCAGCTCGGTCTCTCGGACTATCAGCTTGTGCTTCTCGACCTTGGCCTTCCTGGACTGGATGGTATGTCGGTGCTTCGCACGCTGCGCGGAGAGGGGTCAGCAAAAAACGACATTCCCGTCATCATTCTTACAGCTCGCGATGCGCTCGAAGACCGACTGAACGGTCTGGACGCCGGTGCGGATGACTATCTCGTTAAGCCCTTTCACATGAGTGAACTGCTCGCACGCATGCGCGCAGTGATGCGCCGGCGCAATGGCGCTGCCGCCAATGTGCTCTCCAACGGCGACCTCTCGCTGAGTGAAGCGGCCAAGACGGTCGAACGCGCAGGCCAAACCTACACGCTCACCAAGCGCGAATACGCACTCCTCTCAGCCCTCCTCGCCCGCCCGGGCGCCATTCTTTCGCGCCGCGCGCTTGAAGACCGCATTTATGCCGTTGGCGAAGAACCCGACAGCAATGCCGTGGAATATCTCATTCACGCCCTGCGCAAAAAGCTCGGCGCCGATGCGGTAAAGAATGTCCGAGGCCTGGGCTGGATGGTTGCCGGCCGCGACGCCAAACCCGAATAAGGCAGGAGCAGTCTTCATGGCACGCATTCCGCGACGCTTTTCCGCTGCGGTTTCCCAAGTTCAGGATAAGCTTGGCGGTTTCTCTGAGCGCTTCACGGCCTCAAAGAAACCGCAGTCGGCTGCTGAGAGCGGTGCCGGCGATTCCGCCCCGCAGAGCAGCCGTACCAGTGAGGGCGGCGCCAATCCCTGGCGGTCCGCAAAATCGTGGTTCGCGAAGTTCTTTCGCCCGGACAACCCCTCCATCGCGCTGCGCGTCAGTCTCTCGGGCGCCCTGGTGGTGCTTCTCTTTTCACTGACCTCCGGCGCCATCACGTTTGCCGTCTCCTACGAGCAGGCGCAGGAGGCTCAGGATGAGCGTCTGGAAGAAGTCGTCGGCATGCTTGCCCGCACCAAAGCTGCTTTCTCACGTCAGCCGCCCTCTTTCCAAGCATTCTTCATGGATGACGATGTCTTTGAGCGCCAATGGCTGCTTAACGAAGACGATCCCAGAGCCGGACTGCCCGCCGGCTCCGACGTCATCATCCAAACGCTTCATAAAAACGGCCGAGCGGTGCATGCCCGCTTTCGGAATTTTCTGCCCGACGGCTATCACACCATGACGCTGCGCCACCGTCAGGAGTACCGCATTCTGCTGCGAACGCTCAAAAATGGTACCCACGTCATTGCTGCGGAACGCACCTCCGCCGTCTTCAAAGCAGCGACCGCCAACAGCTTCAACCTCGTCATTCCGCTCACGCTTTTATCGCTCTTCCTCGGTTTTGCCATCGGCTGGATCGTCTGGCGCACGATGCGCCCTGTAAAAACACTGGCCCGAGAAATCGGAGAGCGCAGCGGTCAGACCTATGCGCCGGTGAGTGAATGCGGCGTGCCGAACGAAATTCTGCCGCTCATTACTGCCTTTAATGGGCTCTTGAAACGCGTTGACGCGCTTCGAGGTCAAGAAGCCCGCTTTGTTGCAGATGCAGCACATGAACTGCGCTCCCCCCTCACCGCACTGTCGCTGCAGGCCGAAGCGCTGGAAAAAACCGATCTTTCTGCAGAAGCACGCGAAAAAGTGCGGACACTGCGCTCCGGTATTGATCGTGCTGTGAGGCAGGTAAGCCAGCTGCTCGCTTTGAAACGGGCACAAGCCGGCGCGGCTGCACCCAATGCTGAAGCGGCAAATGCCGCTCCGCCCCATGCTTCCATTCCGCAGACCATTGGCGAAGCCGTCGAATCCGTCTATTGGGAAGCTGAGCGCCTGGGCATCACGATTGAAGTCGAAGGGCTTGAAGACTTGCCGGCCAATGCCGATCCATTGTTTCCCATGAAGCCTGACGACCTCTTCACGATTCTGCGCAATCTTTTGGAGAACGCCGTACGCTACTCGCCCAAAGGCGGCACCGTCACGGTCAAGCTGGCTCAAATCGAGCCGCCGGTGCTCTGCGTCATGGATGAGGGCCCCGGCATTCCTGAAGAAGACCGTGCCCGCGTTCTGGAACCCTTCTACCGTCGGCTCGGCACCAATGTGTCCGGTACCGGCTTGGGTCTGGCCATTGTTAAAACGATCTGCGACCGGTGGAAACTTAACCTGACGCTCTCCGACGCTCGCCCTGAAAATCAAGAAGCGCCAGGGCTCTGCGCAACGCTCAAACAATCGTAAACCATTCGCTGCCCGTCTCGTTTAGCCGAGCGGTCTGCTTATGGCTTCCGGCAATAGCGGTCGTCTATTTATACGCCGTCTTTTATTGATACAAATTAGCAAACTAAATCAAGTTCGCATCCGCTCGGTTCATCCGTATGATGACGTTCCCTCGTACCTTCTATTCAAAGGACTATGACGTTCCCCAACGAGAAGACACCGGCTGCAGCATCCAAGACAGCAGCGGCGCCCGCAGATGCCGCAGCCGCTCACAGCAAGACTGGTGCTGACGCACCTGCAGCCTGTGCCGGCTGCGTTCATGATGACCCGCATGCCGACCGCACCTCTACGCCCTGCACGACTGCGACCCGGCGTTTGGCCGATGTGAGCCGAACCTTTAATCAATGGCTCACCTATGGTCAGGCTGCAGCGCTGATTGCGATCGCTGTCGCCGCCATCGGCGGCATCGGTCAGGCCGGCTGGGAAATGATTGCCGCCCGTTCCATCAGCCTCGGCGATCTGCTGATGCTGTTTCTCTATGTAGAAATCCTCTCTATGGTGAAAGGCGCTGCCTTGGGCACCCGTGAGATTCCAATCCATACGCCGATTGCACTCGCCATCGTGGCGGTTGCCCGCTATATCGTCGTGGATGTGGAACACATCTCGCCCAACTACATGCTTTTCACTTCGTCTTCCATCCTTGTGCTGGTGCTCGCGCTCTGGCTCGTCCGCAAAGCGCCGAATAACGATAATCCTTAAAGACTGATAAAGACTCTGTGAGCCTGATTGCTCAGACGTTCGCAGAGCTCCCAAAAGACAAAGTCCCGAAAGACAACGCATCTTTCGGGACTTTGTCCGCTTCAAAGCCTTCAGCAGCGCCGCAGGCTTTTGCTGAAAATCTTAGTCAACAGCAACCATCACGCTCGAAGCCTTGATGACGGCATAGGCCTTGCCGCCGACCTTGAGACCGAGGTTCTTAGCGGATGTCGTGGTGATCGACGAAACGATCTTTTCGCCGGCGGCGGTTTCAATCGTGACTTCAGTCGACACCGGGCCTTCGTGAATTTCAACGATCTTGCCGACGAGCGTATTGCGTGCGGAAATCTTCATTTTTGTTCTCCAAAACAAACATAAGTAAGCCCGGGCTTTATCCCGGGCATGTCTAAGTATTTTACCCTATATGCGCTGTATCGAACAGTTTGCAGATGCAAAATCTTCCGTTAGGAGTAACGGCGGCAAAGACCGCGAAGCACCCCTTCAATTTCAAACTGTTCCGTCGACTTCGGACAGATCACCTTGTAGCGGGCCGCTGCATTTTCAGGATGAAGCTCCGGACGGCCGTCAACGATTCTCAAGCGTTTCACCGTGATATTGCCGTCATAGAGCGCAAGCACAATATCTCCGCCGCGAGGCTGAGCATCACGGTCGAAAATCAGCATATCCCCGTCACTGATGCCCGCATCAATCATCGAATCACCTGACGCTTCCACGATGAAGGTGGAATTGGGCTTGCGAACCAGCCAGGCGCTCAAATCGATATCTTCGGATTCGTAATCAGCAGCGGGCGACGGGAAGCCGCAGGCCGCACGCATGCCGATCCGCTTCATGCGGAATCGAGCGGGTGAAGCCGCAGGACGATAAATCTGCCCAAAGTCTTCCGGGCGAATCAGTGAAGCATCGATGCCGTCAGCTTCAATCGTCGATTTGTTGGCGCAGCGAACCGGGCGAGGCTGCAGCAGATGCTGTTCAACGAGTTCACGCACGAAGCTGCTGCCGCCCTTTTGGCGGCAAAGTTCAGCCATGCTCGGGCGCATGCGAAGCGTAAAGACAACGCTGAAAGGATTGTCAGCCTTGGGGCGGCCGCGCTTACGCTTGGGCGCATCTTCGTCGCGTTCACCGTGCTCCGCAGCGGCCTCTAAAGCGGCTTTGCGCAGGCTGCCCTTTCTCCGCGGCGGCAGCGTCGGCTCGAGTTCATTGAATCCTTCGAGCCCGTCATTTTGATCAGAAATCTCCGAACTGCCCATCGTCTCTGTTGTGCTTTTTGTTTTCAGCATGGCATCCCCTGTAGTCTTTTGAAATGCTTTGATGTTGACGGGTTGAGAGTTCTCTAATTGTATTACATTTCCGCAATATAATAAACGTCTATTTTGCCGGCGAAAGCTTTTCACCCGCTGCCTTTCGCCCGCTTCATCTGTTAAACCGCCATGGCGGCTCCCGTCTTTGCGCTGAGACCAGATCTCAAACCTATGCTTAGCCGCATTCCAACAGCAAGCAAAGCCCAGGCAGAAAAGCTGGGGTTTTATTTTTTGGAAACGACGGATGAGATCCGATGAAGCGGCCATTTTTTGATTGAGCCTTTGCTGCCCGCAGAGATATACTTTGGCATCTGCAGGATCATTTAACGATCCTGATCTGCCAATCAATCAGTACTTTCTACTTATCATTTCATTTGCAGATGCTGTCAACTACCCCGGCCTAAAGGCCGAAGCTTGTGAAAGCAGGTCTGGTTGACCAG
>ENA-ORTT01002575-ORTT01002575.1-human-gut-metagenome-genome-assembly--contig:-NODE-2575-length-13672-cov-6.956525_pt1 | contig 13672 bp, 11 predicted proteins | sample MGYA00242074_ERZ509197 | MGnify/ENA primary metagenome ERZ509197 (study PRJEB26280, sample SAMEA2338789) | human gut metagenome | biome: human gut; feature: human-associated habitat; material: faeces...
TCTTTGTCTGTAGTTCGCTTAATGAATTAAAAAGTAAAAAAGTTCTTTACTTTTTTTGTGATTTTGGATACATTATTAATAGGAGTACTATCTTAACCTATCTATCTTAAGTTAAGTATCGTAGCATTATGAGATAGAAATATTGTTAAGTAAGCAAAAATTGGAGGAGGAACATTTGAATGAGGGCATTATCAGAAAAACGCCTTAGCGACTACATGGCACAACAGATTGCCGATGAGATTCTTTCTGGTCGGATTGTCGGAGGGACGCAGTTAAAACAGGAAGAATTAGCAGAAGTATTTGGTGCTTCGAGAATTCCAATCAGAGAGGCATTTCAGGTATTAGAGGGACAGGGATTGATTGTCCGTCTGGCAACGAGAAGAATTTACGCAGTAGAATTATCGGAAGAACAGATTCAGATTATTTATGAAATGATCGGAGATATCCTCAAAAAAGCAGTAGAGAATTTAAAAAATGAGGATAAGGGAAAAGAAGTGATAACTATTCTTTCCTCTGATTTATCCACATCGAAACGTTTCGATGAGATATTATTAGAATGTACGGACAATGCATATCTCTCAAAACTGCTTTATACTGCTTCGGATTGTTATATTCGTTTTGCTGTATCCTGTGGGTCGAATGAGCAGGAGAACAAATGCAGAGAAGAGATGAAACAGATCATTTTAGAAGAAAATGGTGTGAATCTCGACAGTATTTCAGGAAGAAAGAAAATATTCAAAAAAATAGATGTGTGGATGAAGGTACTTTCAGATATTGTAAATATAGAGAGGGGTAAAAATAAATGATGGGATTAAGACCAATTAAGATGCCGTCAGCGAAAGAACGAGTGGCGGCAGAACTTAGAAAAGCGATTTTATCAAGACAAATGAAAGAAGGAGAAGTGCTTTCTCTTGAAAGTGTGGCATCACAGCTTAATGTGTCTGCAATGCCAGTAAGAGAAGCATTTCAGATTCTTGCCCGCGATGGATTGATTCAGCTTCGGAAAAATAAAGCAGCAGTTGTTCTTGGTGTGACAGAAACTTATATTAAAGAACATTATCAGCTTCGTGCAATCTTAGAGGGAGCGGCAGCCCGTCTTTGTGCCGCACCAGAAACAGATATTTCGGAACTTGAAGAAATATATCAGGATTCCTGTAAGGTATTAGAGAACAAAGACTTTTCACGCTACACAGATATTAATAGAGAATTCCATAATGAAATCTGGACAGCTGCAGGAAATGGAAAAATGAAAAATATGATCTCAGAACTTTGGAATGGACTTTCTATGGGTAATATGGTTTCTGAAGAAGACTATGCCAAAGTTTCCGTAAAAGAACATGGAGAAATTTTAGAAGCAATCAAGGCACATGATGGAGATGCGGCAGAAGCAGCCATGAAGGAACATATAATGCGAAGCAGAGATGATATGCTGACTTATTATAATTAGGGGTGCCGCAGACAGGAGACGCCCGCTGAAAGATAAATAGACCATATTTGTGGTTTTAGTCGCGGCAGGTTGAATGTTCGCGGAAACGCTTGCATCCAATTTTTGCTTCGAGGTCACAAATAGGGATTCTTTCTCTTTCCTGGTTCTGTCTTTGGCTGTAGCAGAATTACTTATCCTATAAATCACATTCCATACGAGTAATCAGCAGTTCTTTTATGATATCCCGCAAATATACAGAAATCCCCGTATTTTTTTCTGAGAATACATCATCAAATTCTGCAAACCATCGAAGTTCCTTATATTCTCTCTTATACAAAGGAAAAGTCTTTTCATAAGGATAATTCTCTATCTGTATTCCAAAATGTTTCTGCGCTTTTGGAAGCGGCAGGAAGATTCCATCTTTTTTGACATAGCAGGTAGAAGCTTTTGCTGCCCGGCGGTATTGGCGTTCAACGTAGCAGCCGACACTTTTATGAATCGCCCGTTCCTCTTTTGGAAGATAATAATAATTGTGATAGTCTTTGTAAAAATGTTTTAACACGTCCTCAACAAAAGGAAGGGTGATCGTCAGTATGGACAAATCTTTTTTGTCAGAAAAGAGATCTCCTATAGGGGTAGATACCTCTAATGGCTGTGGCAGAGGGAGAGGAAGTCTGCAGGAGATAGCAATGCTGCCATTTCCACGTTCAAACACTTTATTGGCGGGTGCGATTCTCTGTAAAGTGATGTCCTCAAGGAAAATCTGACGATAGGAAAAGAGCGGAAGAAGATATTTCATACCAAGTAAATCATCTTCATTGTGAAGCAGAAGATTATGTAACAAGTCTTCGTCCTTTGACATAAGGTAGTCTTTGTAAACAGCGATAAGCTGTCCGCCATCATATTTGTCTTCTCTATTTAAGCCAAGAAACTGTTCCCAGTCTTTTTGTTTTCCATGTGTCATCTGAAAAAGATTTTGAAAAGGTTTTAAAAACTGGTAAAAATCCAGGGATGGATATTTTTCTATATCACAGGTTAGTTCATTTAAGTCGTAATGCCTCTTTAAATAAGGAATATCAAAGCTGTTGCCGTTAAATGTGACAAGCTGCCAGTCTTTTTTTGATAAAATATTTGCAGATTCAAAAAAACGTCCTACATTTGCACTCGCAATTGAGAACAACAGTGGTTGTTTGATGCATAAATGAAAAAAGGTGCGGTAGTTCAGCTGGTTAGAATACAGGCCTGTCACGCCTGGGGTCGCGGGTTCGAGTCCCGTCCGCACCGCAAAAGCAAGGCTCTGAAATTTTTGAATTTCAGAGCTTTGCTTTTTTAATTTTTACAAATGGTGATTAAATGTAATTCCCCGCTGCGGGATATATGTCTGGTGAGGAGAGTTATTCCCAATCTGGCAAGTCATTCTTTTATTTATATAACGGCTTCGTAGGGAAGAAACTTTTCGTATTATGTCGTTCAGAAGAGGTTCACCACTTCGCCGATAACAGGCATAAGGATAGTCAGCGAGTCATTGCGAGACAAGTTGCGGGCATTTTTCAAAGGTTCGTCCCACCGATGGCGGGCGAGAGCGTATTTAGAGTGATGTACGGTAAGGACTCTGTGAACTCCGAGGTCTTTTATCGTCTGCTCTAATAAGGAGGGCATGGTGTGGATATATTTCCAATCCTCGTTGTACTGTCCATTTTCCAATATGGCCAAGTCTATATCGGGGAATCGTTCGCCTATTTGTTTGAGGTGGGAACCGTATCCGCCATCTCCTCCGATGAAAATTTTTCGGTCGGGTGTTTCAAGCAAGAATGATGCCCACAAGGTTTGATTTGGAGTGAGTCCTCGGCCTGAGAAATGACGGCTGGGCAGACAGTGTATGATGAATTGCTGAGAGAGTGTTGCGCTCTCTTTCCAATCGAGTTCTATGATTCGGGATTTATCGAAACCCCAATGTTCGAAGTGTTCGCCCACACCCAATGGACAGACTACTTTCCCAATGCGGCCTTTCAATTGTTTGACCGTATGATAGTCCAAGTGGTCCCAATGGTCGTGGGAAATAACGAGGTAGTCGATGTCTGGCATGTCGTCGGGAGAATAGATTTCTGTCCCTCGGAAAGGTTTGTTGACGAACGATACGGGCGAAGCCATACAGAACACCGGGTCTACCAATATACGTTTTTCATCGACTTGCAATAGATAAGACGAGTGTCCGAACCATACCAAAGCATTTTCTTCGAGCGGGATTTTACGGAGAGCGGTTTTTATGGCGGGAATGGGTTCGTCGGGGCGTAGTCCTTCTACTTTGCGAAACAGAAAACTCCATATCCCGGATAGTCGGCTTTTGTGCGATGTCATTAATATGGTCGTGTCGATATTCCTAAATTCTCCTTCCCGATAGTTAGGTGAACGTTTGATACGTTCCAGTCGTTCGCCTTTCGGTAACCGTCCGAAACTCGGCTGGTGCAGGAAGGCAATGCCTGCGATGGTTATCGATACAATTATACCTAATAGAATATATAGTGTCATACGTCTCATACATGTAAGATTACAAACTACCCGGCTGCTTTTCTTTTTCGGTTTTCATTTGGTGAATCGCAGTATGCCGATATCGAGGCTATAAGAAAACTAAAATAGCGATGAATCGGTTCATAAGGCTTTCTTTAAAATGGATAGATCATTTTTGTTCAATACGAAATTACGTCGTTTTTGTGTACCTCACTTATATGAATTACCGATATATCTACCATTTTTACCGATTGGCGGGCTAAAACGCTCTCCCCGATAGCACCTTGCCGGGGAGAGCGTTTGTTCAGTAAAGGAAATATTAGAAGCTGTTTTAAATTTATTGAGAAATAATATTATCGTTGCAAGCAGGTATGTTCCGGCCATATTGAGCCCCTGTCTCGCATCTAGAACCCCTTGATTTTTGTCAATAGCCCGCTATTGACTGCCTATCTCGGACTCCAATCTGTTTCAACATAGGTCTCAATCTGTCTCGGAATAAATTTAAAACAGCTTCTAAGAATAGCGAGTGGGATTGGCGGGTGCGTTATGGCTAAAAAGCGAGGGTCTCGAATGGCATTTCGAGACCCTCGCTTTTTAAGATTTTATTTTCTTTGCTCGTTGACTTATCAGAAGCTATCGGAGAATAGTTTCGATTCGGAAACTTTGACTACTTTTCCGTATTTTTCGAGAGCCTTAGTATCGAAATCTTTCGGATTTCCTACGATGGCGATAACAACCGGTTTTCCCTTGATGTTTTCGTTGTAGAAATCGATGATGTCCTCGAATTTGAGCGTTTCGATCTTTTTCATTTTGTCGATGGCCGGATCTTGTGTATAGCCCATTCGTTTCCATGCCTCATATACGGCACTTGCAGAACGGAATCCCGGTTTCGCACTGAGGATAGATTCTTTGATATTGGTTTTTACTACGTCGAAACGTTCGGGTGTGGACGGCATATCTTTCAACAAATTCATGTAAATTTCGATAGCGTCGAGCGTTTTGTCTCCCTGAGTGCCGACAAATCCTTGAAATAGCGTGTTTCGACCGGCAACGGAGGGGGTCCCCACGATACCGTAGGAGGTATATGCCATAGCTCGTTTTTCGCGAATTTCATCTACGACGAGGCTTCCGAATCCAGCTCCAAAGTAGCTTGAAAAGGCTTCGATGAATATATCGTCTTTTACATCAAATGGTTTTCCTTCTATAAAGAAGTATATTTTACTTTGAGTCGCTTTGCTGTTGGGCAGGAAGAAAATCGTATTTTCGGTATATTGTTGTCGAGGACGTAACTCGGGAGAGGTAGAGGGCATTTCTTGCGCTTTCAACGGCAAGTTTTGGCTCAATACTTGATATACATCGTCGAACGGCGCCGTACCTACGTAATAGATTTCACATTCGTAATTCGTGGCGGCTTGGAATTGAGTCGTCAGATCTGTAATCGAAAGGTCTATTAAATCGCGAGTGGGGATGCGTTGCAGGTAGTCTGAACTATCCTTGTATAATACATATGACGTGAGGGCACTTTCCAATGTCCCGATACTGCTTTTTTCCATCTGGCGAGAGCCGAACGCGCTACCGATGAGGCTTTGCAACTGCTTGTCGTCGAGTTTGGGGAAAAGGATTTGTTTGGAAAGAAGCTGGCAGGCTTTTACCAAATCTTTTTCGTATCCGCTCATCATGACATACATGTAGTTGTCGTCCACAGCGTATGTGCAATTTGCATTTAATTCGCCCATAGCCCGTTTGAATGCCAACGGTTCGATATCGGGCAGCATACCTGCGTTGTTCATCAGGGCGACGGCATATTCGAGTTTAGGCATCTTTTTCGTTCCGATGCCGTATTTCAAAGTCATCGTGAATACGTCGTTCTCGGGGTTGAGATTGTAGAACAGTTTGCTGCGAGTGTTGAGTTGCTTTTGTTGGATAGAGTTGAAGTCGCAGTATTTTACTTCGGGCATGTTGACCGGTATACTTTCTACCCATTTAGCATATTCCGATTTGGCTCCTTTTTTCGTCTCGATGGGTTTGTAATCGGGCTTTTTCAGTTTTTGTCCTTTGCTGTCGAGGTTTTTCGCTTCTTGAATATTCAAAGCGAGGTAATTGTCGTTAAAGTATTTTTTTGCTACGGCTTTCACCTCGTCGATGGTGACAGCTTTGACTTTTTCTTTGAAGTTGACGATATCCGACGGATCGGCTCCCGTATTGAAAAGAGAGGCTAAGATATAGGCTTTCATTTCGTTCGATTCCATTTGCAGGTCGTATTCGCGTATCATGTTTTGTTTGATAGCTTCGAGAGTCGCTTCGTCGAACTCCCCGTTTTGCAGTTGACGCAATGAGGATAATACGATTTTTTCTACCGATTTGTGACTGTCCCAACGATTTTGGTTCGCATCGAAAGAGGGAATGGCATTGATCATGAGAATCCCTGCATCTCGCATGGCATTTTGAGATGCGCCTACGCTCATGATGTCGCCGTCGAGTTGCAGCTTGTCGAGGATACCGGTTTTTTGTGAGTTGGAGAGAAGTTCGCAGCAGATGTCCAATGCGATTTCTTCTTTGTCGTTCGAAGGAACTCCATTGTAAATGAGGGCCAGCATAGGATAATAGAAAATTTTCGCGCTCTTTTCCGTGCGACCTTTGAATTGGCGGACGGGTTTCTTTTCCCGATGTATCTCGGCTCGGCGGGGAACTCTTTCGAATTTATCGCGAATCATCGGTATAGCCTCTTTGGCGTCGATGTTACCTACCAGAATGATAGACATATTCTGAGGGCCATACCATGTATTATAGAAATCGATCAGTTTACTTAATTGGGGATTTTTCAAGTGTTCGGGGAGACCGATAATGGGACGGGCGTATGGGTGATCTCCGAATGCTTGTTCATAGATGAACTCTCTCATTCTCGATCCGCGGTCGTCGTTATACATGTTGTACTCTTCGTATACGGCTTCCAATTCGGTCTGGAAGCCCCGGAATACGGGGTCTATAAGACGTTCGGAATAGATTTCGAGCCATTTTTCGAGTTGCGAAGGCGGGAAAGAATTGTGGTATTCCGTTTGGTCGTAGCCTGTGCTGGCGTTTAGTCCTTGTCCTCCCATGTGGTCTACCAAAAGGGAAAATTCATTTCCTGCGGCATATTGGGCTGCTTCACGGGTCAGGTCGTTAATTTCCTTGTCTATGGCTTCGCGGGCAGCGGGGTCGCTTAATGCTGCTCGTTCGTCATACTTGGCGATAATTTTTTCATAGATGGGTTTCTCTTTTTCCCAATCCAGTGCATCGATGGTTTGGGTCCCTTTGAACATGACATGCTCCAAGTAATGAGCCAGTCCGGTGTATTGTTCGGGATCGTCGACCGAGCCTACTTTGAAAGCGATCATACCGAATACATCGGGTTTACTTTTGTCTTCCCAAATGTAAACCGTTGCTCCATTACGTAGAGTCATTACGCTAAGTTGTTGGGCTTTACCCGGAGTAAAAAACAGACATAGCGCGATAAAGCACAATAGATGTTTGATTTTCATATTGTTAAGTATTTGTGTGATTGTGTTTGCAAAATATTCCTATTCTTAGGAGCAAAAATAACATAAAATTACTAACTTGTAGTCGTTTTTGACAAATTTAATTTTGAATGTTTATAAATTTATTCTTATGAAAAGATTGTTATTTGCCGGATTACTGGGGGTGATTACCTCTCTTGGGCTTCGGGCGGGAGAGCCTACAACTATGTGGCCGTATTTATTCGATGATTTTATGGAGGCTTCTATTTATTCCAAATCGGGGAATAAAGGGGAGGCGAAAGTAAACATTCATTTATTGCGTAACGATTTGCACTATTTGAATGGTTCGCAGATATACTGTCCCGATAATCAAAACGATATCGGTCGGGTTGTTTTTGCCGACAGTACCGAATTCGTACGTTGCGAGAATTTTTTTATCGAGGTATTGGGCGAGACACCGCAAGCGATTCTCGGTCGTAGGACGACGGGCGATTTCGACCGTTTGCTACAAGGGACGGGGGCTTATGGTACATCGTCGTCTACTTCGGCGGTCGATAATTTGTCGAGTTTGCAACTCGGCGGTATCGCCAATCTCAATTACGATATGATTCGCGTGGAGCGTGAAAACGGGCAGACATTACCGGTGTCTACTCGGTTGTGTTTCATTGTCGGTGGTGAAATTGTCAATGCGAATAAAAAATCTGTTTCGAAGCTCTTGCCCGAATCAAGCAGAAAAGAGTTCAATGTATTTCTTAAAGCGAATAAGATCAAGTGGAGTAAGGTCGATCATTTGCAAAAGGTTCTTGAATATATTTCTCCTCTTTTAGGAAAATAGTTGTAAGATTCCATAAGAGTTTTTGATTGTAGGGTTTAACCCCCTCGCCCTGCGGGCACTCCCCCTATATTCCCTAACGGAAACACCCCGTAATGCCACGGGACACGGCAGGGGAGAGGGTGATACCTGATTTGTTACTGCCGATGTTTTCTAACCCCTCCGTCCTTCGGACACCTCCCCTATATTTTGCTGCGCAAAACACAGAGGAGGAGGGTGAGATGTATTTTCCTTTCGCTTCTGCTCCGATTTTATACGTGACACCCCGCAATGCTACGGGGCACGGCAGGGGAGGAGTGTAGAAATCTTACAATAACGTTGCTATACTGTTTTTTAACCCCTCCGTCACTGCGTGCCACCTCCCCTATATTTTGCGATGCAAAACACAGGGGAGGAGTTTTAAAATATCTCCGATAAAATGATAACTGAGATGCTCCGAAATGCTACGGGACACGGCAGGGGAGGAGGATAATAGTTTTTTGTATTTCAGTTTTTGGGGTAGTCCAGATGAACAGGGGGAGAGATTAGATGAAAATTCGGGCAGCCTAAAAAGGTAAGAAGGAGGTAAAAACAATTTTACGAAGGAAGAGCCGTATCATTACTCGAAACAGAGTTTTGATACGGCTCTTTGGGGTTTAGCGGTTACAATCTGTGACTTTTCAGAACGGTCATTTAGTTTTGACGCAATCGCTTCGTCGTTTTTATGGGTAGTAGAATTTTATTCGAACTTGCGTTGCCAGAACCACATTTCGTTAAAAGTGAGGCTTACCGATATTCTGAAATGGTCTTCGGTAATGAGTTTAACAGGGGTGCATTGGCGATTGATGTACTCGAACGATACGTTGACTACCGATTTGTCTGTGGCAAGGGGAAAACCGAAACCGCAAGTGGCTCCGATTTCGTCCATATCGTTTCCGTTTATTTTCAGATAAGAGCGATTGTAGAAGATACCTGCCCGGTAGTTGACGTGTTCGAAATAGTTTCCTCCCATGTTTTTCGGACGGAATTCGGCTCCCAATGCTATTTTTAATCGGTTATTGAATTGTCCTTTGGAGGATTGTAACTGTCCGGCGGTGAGATTCGTAAATTTGGCGTCGGCCCAATTCTGATAGGTTACGTCGGCCGCTATGGTAAGGCGTTTGTCGTAGTTGTAACTGATACCGCCGCCGTATGTCGAGGCCAATGAATAATTATTTTTCATTTTCAGGGTATCGGCGGTGGTCGCCGTGTTGGAGCTTACATCGTAGGTACTGCGGTATGCTCTACCCAATAGGGCTTTCCCGGGGGAATAAACCGCACCGAGCGTGATCGTATGCTTTTTGTTCCATTCTATGGCATATTGGGCGCCGAACGATAAATGGTAGTCGCGTACTTTGAGCATGGTTTCGAAAACGACGCTGCTGCCGCCGTTACCCGGTATTCCGGTGTTGGTATTGGAGAGGTTCCCGAAGAGGTAGCTGATGTTGGCTCCTATCGAGAATCCTTTGAAGGGTCTACCGCTTACTCCCACATAGGCTTGTGAGATATTGCCATCGCCCGACCGGCTATCCGAGCCGTTGTCTATGCCGGTTATGAAAGAGTAGCCTACATTGGAATAGGGCAGGAGCCCCACGCTACCGGCCATGTATCGTCCCAATGGAAACTGCATGACGATGTAGTCGAGCGACCCGCTTTGGCTGTTTTCTTTTAGCGAGCCTTCTCTGGTGATTGTATTTTGATAGGTGAGTCCTATATCGAAAAGAAAAGTGAGCGAATCCATGCTTGCATAGGAAGCCGGGTTCATCACATTGATTTGCCGATTGTTGTGCAAGGCATATCCTACGCCACCCATAGCTCGTTGAGCGCCTATGGCGTTGTCACCCAAAATACCATATCCGAATCTGGAATAGGGTGAGCTTGTCCCGTTTTGGGCAAAGGCGACGAGCCCTATCGACAAGCAGATAAAGAGAATTTTATATTTTAGCATTTTCTTGTAAGATTCTGTTTAAGCCGGTTAGTACCAAGTTTTCGTCCACAAAGATGCGACTTTTTATTTTTGCAGCCAATTTTAAGGCATCTCCCCCTGTTAAAAAAACGAAAAGGTCGGGATAAACCTTGTTTAACCGGGCTATATATCCTTCTATTTCATAAGCGACACCGAGCACAGCTCCTGCCCGCATGGCGGTTTCGGTGCTGAATCCTATTTCGGGTGTCTCTCCTGCATCGTCGATGAGGGGGAGTTTTCCCGTGTGTTCGTGCATGGCCCGTAATCTCAATCGGATGCCCGGTGCTATGTTTCCGCCGGCAAACGTGCCATCGGCGGTGAGTAGATCGTAGGTGACGCATGTGCCTGCATCGACGATGAGCACTGCTTTGTCGGGGCATTGCATGACGGCTCCCACTACTGCGGCGATTCTGTCCAGACCTAATGTTTCGGGGGTGGCATATCCTATTTTAATGGGGAGTTCCGATGAATGGTCGAATTTTAAAAAGTAGGGTAGTCGCTGTCGCAGTATCGCTATGGCTTGGGGATCGTACTCGGTGACTGTCGAGAATATGGCGGCATCGACTTCGTGAGCGTCCAAGAAGTCGATAACGGTCGTTGAGTCCCATTTCGGGTAGAAATAGACATTTTGCAATCGTCCTGCCCGAAAGAGTGCCATTTTGGTTATCGAGTTTCCTTGATCGATGATAAGATTCACAACTTAAAATTTTAGACAAAAGTACAAAAGAGAATGTGTATGCATGCATGAACGGTTCTTTTTTTTCTCAGATTTATACTAATGGGGCGATTTTGTCTATTTTCTTCTATTTTTCAACTCCCTTTTTATACGCTTGTGTTTTCGGAATGGGGTTGTTTTTTCTGCTCGTAAGGCTGGGTAGGGGGATACAAAGGACTTTCTTTCCCAGCCAAAGAAAGTCCTTGTTACACTAATTCGCTTTATTTGTTCATTCTTCTCAACAGCGAGAAGAACGAACCAAGAAGCGCCGCCGCAGTTATCGGGGGCTTGCTTGTATTCTAACCCTCCTCTATTACTTTCACTGAGGGTATTTTTAACCCCTCCGTCCTTCGGACACCTCCCCTATATTTTGCGTTGCAAAACACAGAGGAGGAGGGTGAGAGTAACCCTCCGCTCATTGCAGATTCAATAAATTCGTTCTACTGTTTCTGTTTTAACCCCTTCGCCCTGCGGGCACTCTCCCTATATTTTACGATGCAAAACACCCCGTAAGGCTACGGGGCACGGCAGGGGAGAGGGTGAGATGTATTTCCCTTTCGCTTCTGCTCTGATTTTATATGCCACACCCCGCAATGCTACGGGCATGGCAAGGGAGGTGGTTGGGAGTAGCTTATTTTTCTTCTTTCTTTGATACTCGCGGAATGAGAATCGATGTATATAATTGTAGGACAGCAGCGACAGTAAGCAACATAATCCAATCGGGGTCTTCTTTGAACATGAAATATGAAGAGGCTACCAAAAAGAGAGATGAGAATGTTTCGATGTGGTAGAGTCTTTTTAACCGGAAATTTTTCCCTTTGTAACGGAATGTGAGTCTGCAAACGGCCATGCCTGCGGCTCCGAAAGCATAAATGTATGGAACCCACGGCATTTTGAGCATGAACAAGGGCATAGCTGCCCCTATAATGACGGCAATGGAGGATACCATGAATAATATATTGCGTGTTTGCTGGTTCATATTTATCGTATGTGTTATAGTGTTATTTTTTATTTTCGATGAGATAGATGTCTTCGTTGGGTTTACTCATAAGATATTGTTCGCGCGCGACTTGTTCAATGATATTTTTGTCGGTTTTCAATTCTTCTATTCTACGGTTGTAGTATTCGGTCGTATCGTTTTGTGCCGCTATTTGTTTACGCAGGTCGTTGATTTCGGCATCGTATTTTATGCGTTGTATACAGCTGTTTTCATCGATGAAGATGATGAAAATAATGAATATGGCAAGAAATAATTTCCCGACGGAGATCCGGTTACGAATGAATGAGAATACTTTGTTTTTGTCCAGTTTCATCGGAACGAGATTGAAGTCACAGATTTTCGGGTAAAAGTACGAAAAATTTTTCTTCGGACAAATGGAGCGTCGTGTTTAGTGTTTGATTCGTCCCGTAAATTTCGGAAGTCTGTCTTAAAGTGTTTGTACAATTTATTATGCTGTGTTTCATGTCTATGATGTGGAATGCCCGGTGAATTACATCACCGGGGTTTGAAACAGAAAATCGAAAGGTTTGCTGTCTCGTAAATCTTTTATAGCATCGCCTGCATAAATTTCTCCGTTCGATAGCGGGAGTTTTTTCACTTTTGCCGACGGACTGAAATCTATTTTCTTCAAGTCGAGCCAAAATAAATTGGGGGTAAGTGTCGATTCGAAGTAATATACTTTGTTCTTTTGATCGGAGATTGACCTCCAACGGGTAGAGGAGATGTGCGGTTTGTCGGGTGTATTTATACCTAAGGGAACCGATACATTGCGCATGACACTCAATACACTGGGTACTGCGATTTTGGCATCGGACGTTTGGGGTATTGCTTTTATGTAGAAAGAAGCCCGTACAAAACGGTCGCTCGCCCGGTTTGTTCCCGGTAACATTACCAGTCCTCCGATTTCTTCCCAATAGCGGTTAATGGCTAATTGTTCTTCATACCGAGGCGAGTTTGTCATCACTCTATATTCTTTTCCTTCGTGAATATTCAGTTTCCCGTCGAGATATTCCAAGATTGCCGTATTTCCGGTTTCGTCGGTAATTGCTAAGTGCAGGGTAGATTCGGGTCCATTGTTCGGCATGCGTGGAGCGTCTATGCGGAAGATTTCTTTTTTCAGTTCTTCGACAGCTTCGTGCACAGTTGCAAAATTGTCGAGTACATATTGGGTCCATATACTGATTCCCATTACCGGACGGGTATCGCCCGGCAGTGAATAGACGGACTCGGGCAAAAATAGCAGGCTTGCCACCAATCCTTTTTCGTTTATTCCGTCACAGGTTCCTATGTCGTATCCTGTCGCAATTACACTTCCGTATTTAGAGGTCCAATTCACGGTTTCGCCCTTGTTGTATCCGGCTCGTTTCATTCCACGAGGAAAGACGTAGATGTTCGACATAATGTCTTCTTTCCAGTCCATCGTACGGCCTGTTATTACCATTTGTTCGGGGCCGATATACACGGCGCGTGTACAGGCTTCCATAGGCTCTATGTTCCCGGTTGAAACGGCTGCCAACGCTAAAAATGCTCCTGTCATACTTTTTTTCATTATGTTCATATTTACTTTCATTATAGAGGTTGTTTTTTTAAGAACAATCGATGGGCGATTATTATCGGTTTAAAAGGAACATTAAACAGATTCTTAGGTTTATTTAAGAAGCTGTTTTAAATTTATAGAGAAATAATATTATCATTTCAAGCAGGTATGTT
>ENA-ORTT01002591-ORTT01002591.1-human-gut-metagenome-genome-assembly--contig:-NODE-2591-length-13591-cov-3.575502_pt1 | contig 13591 bp, 10 predicted proteins | sample MGYA00242074_ERZ509197 | MGnify/ENA primary metagenome ERZ509197 (study PRJEB26280, sample SAMEA2338789) | human gut metagenome | biome: human gut; feature: human-associated habitat; material: faeces...
TTGCCGAATTTGAAGGCTTGTATAAGGAAGTCAACGACTTCGTGAATCAGGTCTACATCCCGGATCTGCTGCTTGTCGGCGGCGCGTACAAGGACTGGGCCAAGATCGGCGGCACGACCAACTTTATGACCTTCGGCGAGTTCCCCGGAGACGAGCGCAATCTCGAATCCCGGTGGTTCAAGCCCGGCGTGGTGTTCGACCGCAAGCTGGAAGTCCTGCCTTTCGATCCCTCGAAGATCGAGGAGCATGTGCGGCACAGTTGGTATGCTGGCGATGCTGTTCATAAGCCGTTCCAGGGTGTTACCGAGCCCAAGTTTACCTTTATGGGCGACAAGGATCGCTATTCGTGGATGAAGGCGCCCCGTTACGACGGGCGCGCTATGGAAACCGGCCCGCTCGCGCAGGTTCTGGTGGCCTATCTCAAGGGCAATGCCGAGGTCGTCCCGGTAGTCGACAGCGTGCTCCAGACCCTCAGCCTGACGCCCGGCGATCTGTTCTCCACGCTCGGCAGAACCGCCGCGCGCGGCATCGAAACCGCCGTCATCGCCAAGAAGACCGGTGAGATGTTGCAGGAATACAAGGAAAACGTGGCTTCCGGCGACAAGAAGATCGTCGAGAACTGCGAAGTGCCGGACAAGGGCGAAGGTGTGGGCTTTGTGAACGCGCCCCGCGGCGGGCTCTCTCACTGGCTGGTCATCGAGGGCAAGAAGGTGGCCAATTTCCAGCTTGTGGTGCCTTCCACATGGAACCTCGGCCCGCGCTGTTCAAAGGGCATTCCGAGCGCGGTGGAAGAGGCGCTTGTCAATACGCCCATCGCCGATCCCAAGCGTCCGGTCGAAATCCTGCGTACGGTTCATTCGTTCGATCCCTGCCTTGCCTGCGCGGTGCATGTGATCGACGGCAGGACGAATGAAGTCAGCAAGTTCCAGATATTGTAAGTGAAAACGGGAGAACGGAAGATGGCTGAACAGGTGCTGGTTTTGGGTGTAGGCAATATTCTGTTCTCCGACGAGGCTATCGGGGTGCGTGCGGTTGAGCATCTGCAGCAGTGCGCATCCTTGCCTGAAAACGTATTGCTCATGGACGGCGGCACGCTCGGCGGATGGCTCCTTGACGAAATTCTTTCGACTCGCCGCATGCTTGTTTTCGACTGCTGCGACTTCAAGGAAAAACCGGGTACGCTCAAGGTGCTGCATAAGAGTGATGTCAAGATCTGGTCGTCAACCAAGATTTCACCGCACCAGACGGGCTTCAATGATCTGCTCGCATCGGCTGCCATCATGGGCTACGAGCTTGAAGATTTAGCTGTCGTGGGTATTCAGCCGGAACTGCTCGACGACTACGGCGGAAGTCTTTCGCCGCTGATTCGCAGCCGCCTTGACGAGGCCGTCGAGCTCGGCGCCAAATTCCTTGAAGAATGGGGTGTAAAGCTTACCCCGCGTCCGGCGGGAACGAAGGCGGCTCCGCTCAGCTTCAGTGTGCTCGAGCTCAATGAATATGAAGCAGGGCGTCCGGATGCCAAGGAAGCTTGCCGTTTCGGCGATGAACGCTTCCTTGTGCGGACGGCGGGGCACGCCGTGGAAAACCCCGAAGAAACAAAATAAGGAAGAATCCCGGAACATCAGGTATTTTCTAGGATTGGTGCATTCGGTGAGTTTGGTAAAAGGAAACGTCGCAAATGTGCATTGCGCTGCCGATGAAGGTGCTCGAAAGCGGCCCGATGATGGTTGTCTGTGAACGCAACGGCCGCAGGCTTGAGGTGGATTGCTCCATGATTGATCAGCCGGCGGTCGGCGCATGGCTGCTGGTTTTTCAGAATCGAGCGCTGCGCGAAATTGAGGAAGCAGAGGCCGGCGAAATTGAAGCCGCTCTCGGCGCAACGGCTCGCGTCATGGCGGGTGATGTTGACGAAGAGACAATCCGCTCGGGGTTTGGCGATCTGATTGACCGCGGTCCGGAGCTCCCGGAACATCTGCGCGCCCTTGTCGGCCGCGCCCCCGGAAAGCCGCTTTAACGCCGCTTCGCACCCCAATCAGAGGAAAGGAATCTTCAGAATGGCCAAATACACCCGCGTGTCGCAGATTGACCCGGAAAATCATCCGCTCTTCAATCGTCTGTGGACGACAGAAGGTTTTCAGCGGCTTACCTCCGAGAGCGTTGAAAAATTCCTGGACACCCCCGGTCTCAAGATCGCGCTTTTCGGTGATGATCCCAACAATCAGAAAGAAACGCTCGACATTCTCGTGATCGGTGCGGAGCTCAAAAAGGCGATTGAGGCGGCGCTCGCACCCGAAAACGGCGCTTGGATGAGCGATGTGAAGGAGGGCCGCGCCTTGGCTGCTCGCTGGGGAATGCGCAAACTCCCCGCCGTGGCGCTCTTTCGCGGCAGCATCTATCTCGGTGCCTGTCAGGGACTGAAGGACTGGGATGAATACCTGCGCGAACTCGCAGAGATTGCGGCGCGTACGGAGGCTCCCAAGCGCACGATTTCCATTCTGCCCGCTGGCGGCCAAGCTGATCATCACTGCGGCTGATGAACGCTGAGCATCTTAATGAATTCAAGAGGAGAGACCCATGCAGACCTTTACCGTTGAAGAAGCCGCACGCCGCTGGCTTTCGGCACCCAAACTTGATCCGGAAACCGAACGCGCGGCGGCGGAAGCAACGATTGCTTTTCTGACCGATGTGCGCTCGAAAATTGAAGCGCATTTGGAAGACATCAAAGCTGGCCGTGCGCCTGCTGACGGCAGCGGCTTGCAGGAAGTCTGGGATTTCTCACATTTCGATCCCAAACACATCGATTTTCTTCTGGCGACCTTGGGCGAGGGTGAAGTTCGCATCAAGCTCTTCGGCGGTGAGGCCAAAGCGGGCGACACGAGCGTCCCTGGACTCTGGCGCGTTCAGAGCGGCCGCTCAGGGCAGGAGAATTTCTTTGTTTTGGCACGGCTGCCGCGTACGGTTCAGGTGGTCGGCACTCGGGGTCTTGATAAGATCCCGCAGCTCGTTAATCCGAGTGCAGATGTCTTTGCTGCGCCGGCCATTCTGCAGGAACTGCAGTACCGGCTGGATGCTTTTGATGCCGATGCCGGCGTGCCGGATATGCCGACCGATCCTTGCTTCATGCTTGAATTGAAGCGTCAGCCGTTATCGCCCGGCGACATGACTGCGCTCCTTTCCACCCTGGGTCAGGGGGATATTGATGTGGAGCTTCAGGGCATTACTCGTTCTCATATTCAGAACACCAAAGTGCGTAATCTCTGGAGAACTCGAATCATCAACAATGCCGGGAAGACGCTCCTCGATGCTTACGTCATCGCCAAGGTGCCGCCTGAAATTCCTATTTCAGCAGAAGAATTCGCTGATGGCGCGGCAAAATGCACCGACTTGATTGAATGGGTGCGTCACGATTTGCAGCGCGGCACTCTGGGCGGCGGAGAAATCAAGGCCGAGGAGGTGCTTAATGTCTGAAGAGGATACGGGCGCACCGCATTTTGCTACCGGTGCAGAGGTGGAGGCGCTGCTTGATAAATACGCTCGAGACCGCGTGGGTGCTCATACGCGCATGCAGTGCAAGGTCTGCTGGTATGTCTATAACCCGGACGAAGGGTGTCCCGAAGAGGCAATAGATCCCGGCACGCCCTTTTTAGATCTGCCTGATGATTTCGTCTGCCCTGACTGCGGGCATCCAAAAACAGCGTTTTTGCCGCTCGACGATGATCAGGCAGATCCTTCTGATCCCAGCGGTCCGGCTCAAGGCTGGAGCGACCGTTGGGAGCATGGCTAAATTTTTGCGCTCGCTTTTGGCTCAGCGCATCGAGAAGCCGTCCTTCGGGGGCGGCAGGCAGAGCAGGCCTACACCCGCAATGATGAAGAGGATCGGATGCACGATGCCTCCGGCAAAAGCGAGCGTGTAGGCAAAGCGCTCTTGATAGAAGATATCAAGACGCCAGATGGCGAGACCCCGCTCAAAGATTTCGCCTGAAAAAACAAAAATATCTGCGTAGACGAGCCCTATCGTCAAAAGGAGCGTGACGGCGAGGACGGCAGAGAAAACCCGCCGAACATTGTCGTTGGGATTAAAGATGCGCCCTGAGACCGCAAAACCGATCAGAAGCAGCAGTGCCAGTCCGGCCGGAATGCCGGCGTAGACGAGATCCATCCCGGTGACGCGTGCTGAAAGCCGCCAAAGGCTGGCAGCCCACAGAAAGACGGTAAGGACAACTAAAGAGAAGGTGACGGCGCGACGCATGAGAAGTTTCCAACGAAGGATTACTGTAATTCTAGCTATGAACAGTTGCTTCTGGGTATGCTGTTAATGCATTGAAAATTAAGAAATTATCCTTTTCTCGAATTCTGGTATGGGTACCTGTGAATATTCCTCATAGCCTCCGTCAAAACAAAGCGTAAATATCGAGAGTACTTGAAGGATCTAATCAATCTCCGGCCAAGAAAAAGCGTTTTGAACCGCTGCAGTGCCTCGCTGCGCACACCGAAATGCCTGACTGCGCCGTCTCATGTCAGTACTTAGGCAGCTTTTCTGGTGACAACTGTCTCGATTCCGATTTTTGCGAAGCACTTTTATCCTGCGCTTGATATCAGTCGCGGAAATATCCAAATTTCATGGGATTTGCTGCCAGTCCACGGCTCTAGTTTATCTCTTGATAAACACTTAAAGCATTGGAGGCCTATGGCAGGCAGACAGCCCAGCCAACTCTTCTTTGACGAAAATCTCCGAGCCTGCCGCAGGCGATTCGCAGCTTCCTGCGCTCGTCAGCGGAAATTGGTCAATGGCTGAAAGCGGCAGTCATTAAGTCGGGGGCTGCCGGATGATTTTATGTCCTGCTGCTCGGCACAAAATAAAACGCGGGTTGAGTGTTGGCCGGCTCGTCAATGGGGGAAGTTGACGGTCCGTCCGGGTACTCAACCCGACTTTCCGGAAATGCAGAGCTTCACGCGGTCTGAATAGAGACCGCGGAAGTCTGCGAGAGGGTTAGAAAGAGAAGCGGACGCCCGCATTAATCTGTCGGCTGCTCTCGAAGTAGCCGCCGAAGATGTATTTGGCATTGAGCCAAAGATCGGTATTGCTGCTCAAAGACAAGTTGGCGCCAATACCGGCGTCATACCAAGTTTCTTTGTCGGCGTATGAGAAGTCGACAGACGTGGAATGGCCTCTGGCAGCGAAGACGTGATCACCCTTGAACTCGCGGAGCACGTCGCCGTAGATATACGCCGTGCTGATGCGTTCAGCAGAACCAAACGAGAAGCTGCTGCCGGCACGGAAACCAACTCGGCCGATGATGCTGTTGGTATCCGCAATTTGAGCCTTGATGCCGCTCTCCGTTTCAAACCGAGTGCCTTCAATGCGGATGACTTGAAGCTGTGTCTGCGGTTCAATAAAGAGGAAGTCATTCAACTCAAATTTTCAGCCCAGCTCAGCACTCACGCCATAGAACGTCTGCCAAAGCGATCCGCCGATTTTCTGGCCGGAATCGTTTCGGAGGTTGTAGTCACTGCCGAGACGACCAATCTTCGCATTGAAGTCAGCATAGCTGCCGCTCTCGCCTAAGACCGTGTAATAGAGGTTCAGTCCATAGCGATCGCTGCTGCCGCTGCCGGAAACGCCGAAGAGATCTGTATCCGCACGCGTATAGTCAAAGGCCAAGCTGACAATTTTGTGACTGTCTGCCGCGGATACTTCCTTGTTGTAGCCGACCTGGATCATGTTTTTATCCATGTCAAACGCGTGCTTACGACCGATATCTGAATAGCGGTACCGAGCCCAAAGGCCATTGGTGCCGCGTTCCTCATGGCGAGCTTCACCTTGACGCTCATGGAAGCGATCCAGATCTGAGGCCAGTGAGAAGGAGGCCAGCACCGCATTATTCAAGAAGTCGACGTTTTCGTTAGCACTGCCGATGGACTTGGTCAGGAACCAATAGGTAAGCTGATCAGTTTCATCTTCTTCACTTTGCGTGTGAAGACCGAAGCGATAGAGTTCATCAGCACGATTGACTTCACCGTCAGCATTGGTAGAGAAGGTTGTGTTCCCTGACTCCACGCTTGCGAAGTAGAGCTTGTCGCCGTTTTTCATTTCATCCAGATGAGCTTTGCCCATGTCGAATTCAACGATTTGGTGTGAGCCGTCTTCCGCTGTGCCGATAGTGATGAAGTCACTCTTCTCGGTGTATTGCCGTTCGCCGTTGTTGGACTGCCAATCCAGATCGATTTTGAAGATGCCGCCAGGCCCCGTGAGATTTCGAATTTCAACCTGGGAATATCTTTCGTTGTGATCTCGGAAATTCGCCAATACGTAATCCGTACCTTTAATCACCGTCTTTCGATAGGTTTCCCAAACCTCGGCATCCGCAAAAAGAACTACACCTTTGTCAAGCTTCAGGTTTCTTATTATCCCGCCAGCATTTAGAGTGGACTTTCCTGCGTTAAAGATCCAAGTGGCACCATCAGCGAGCGAGAGATTAACTGCAGTTCGTTCATCACTTTCGCCAATAGCGCTGCCATACCAATAAGAGTCAGAACCGGATAGGGCGGCATTGACTGTGTGCCTGGCATTTCGATTGAAAAACACCGAACCCAAACTGTGCATGACATCTATGGACCCGATTAATTGAACGGCAGTGCCTGAGATATTCACGGTATTTGTATATCCCTTCCAGTCGCTGCCTGGGTCTTTAGCGGATATGACAGTGCTGTCATTGCCGCCTTCCTTGCCAGCGATGGCGGCAATATAAATTGAATCAACGTCAGTGAAATTAACGGTCGATCCGCCCTTGGCATAGATGCCACCGTTGTTGTCGATTTGTTTGTTCTGAGCGGTATTGATGATGCTGACGAACTTGCCTTTGCCCTTAACAGTAAGGGTTTGATTGTTAAGAACAAGTGCTTCCATCGTGTCGGTGTAATAGCCGCCATCAACACCCGTTACACGGATATCGATACCGTCATATTCATTTTTGGCTGCCCATGTTTTGGCATTACCATGAATATTCGTTGTGCCATCGTATTTGAGAATATTTTCTGCGGTAGCTTCTGTTGAGCAAAGCGGAAGTGCGCAAAATACGGTAGCCGCCAAAAGACAGTAAACCTTATTCACGTGTGAATACTGAGGTGGCAGGACTTTATAGAGGTAGTTCGTCATCACGCAAGCAACCTAGATTGGATTGTTTGTAAATGTATCTTTTATTGCGACAATTGCTTTTTTCAATAGCTCGGCTTCGCAATTGAAGATGATTTTGGAAAAAATCGAATCCAATCCTATAGTGAGATGCGTGTTTTTGATGTTTGTGAATAAATGTTGAAGGGAAGCACGATGCATTGCTTAAAATGCATACCAGTAAGTTTTCAGAATATAAAAAATTGATTACTGTTTGGGCAGAAGCATTTCCAGCTCATTCACGCCAAATAACGTTTACAAATAAGACCTTCATTGCCGATACCGTGGCCTAGGCGTATTTCATATCATATTTTGTTGACAAGTGAAAACAAGCTTGTTTAGATGTGTTTTCATTTTTATACGTCTATCGATTTAGAGCGTTTTCCCTAAGTTGTGGGGCTCCAACTAAATGGTTTGATGGCAGCGGCATTTTTTTGCCGTTTATCCCTTAGATTTGATTTGGTTTGTTCTAAAAACCATATATAGCGTCTATATGTTAGATATTATTTTTCAATCTATTAGTGTGATTGTTAAGTTCTAATAGTGCATTCGATTTTTTTGTTTATCAAATGAAAGTGAAAATTAAAAGACCGGCAACGATTGGTCTTGTAAGCTGTATGCCACAGCGCCGTACAGGTATGGATACACACAGAATGCATTTAGCCGGACCATCCGCAGAAAAACGTGGTGATCCGGCTAGGCAACCCGATTTATCGGCAAGAGTGATCGTCCCGCAGGCCTCACTGCTATGGGTTAGAAGGCGAAATGAATCGCGGCATCAATTTGTCGGCTGCTCTCAAAAACGCCTCCGAAAATGTATTTGGCGTTGAGGCGGAAGTTGATATTGGAACTCAAGGCTACATTGGTGCCAATACCTGCGTCATACCAAGTCTCTTTGCCGGAATAGGTGAAGTCGCTCGCTGTCGAATGGCCTGCGGCAGAGAAGGCATAATCGCCCTTGAACTCGCGGAGTATGTCAGCGAAGACATACGCCGAGCTTTTTTGTTCTGCAGAGTCCAGCGTGAAGGTGCTGCCGGCACGAAGACCGATTCGACCAATGACGCTGTTGGTGTCTGCAATTTGAGCTTTGATGCCGCCGTCCGTTTCGAACTGGTCGCCTTCAATGCGGATGATTTGGAGCTGAGTCTGCGGTTCGATGAAGAAGGTGTCATTCAAGGCGTACTGCCAGCCGAATTCAGCGCTCACGCCGTAGAACGTCTGCCAGAACGAACTGCCGATTTTTTGCCCCGCCTGATTGCGGAGGTCATAATCGCTGCCGAGACGACCGATTTTCGCGGTGAAGTCGGCATAGCCGCCGCAGTCGGCCAGAACAGAATAGTAGAGGTTCAAGGCGTAGCGATCATTGCTGCCGCTGCCGGAAATACCGGTGAGATCGGTATCGGCATGGGTGTAGTCAAACGCAATGCCCACGATTTTGCGGCTGTCGGCTGTGGATACTTCCTTGTCATAGCCCACTTGGATCATGTTTTTGTCCATGTCGAAAGTGTTGTCGCGGCCAATGTCGGAGTAGCGATAGCGAGCCCAAAGACCGCCGGCGCCAGCCTCTTCATAACGAGCTTCGTCCCGGCGCTCGTGGAAGCGATCCAGATCCGAAGCCAGTGAATAGGATGCCAGTGCAGCGTTTCTCAAGAGGGCGACATTTTCGTTGGTGCCTCCCTGAGATTTCGTCAGGAACCAGTACGTGAGGTTGTCAGATTCTTCGCTTTGAGAGCTGTATTTGAAACTGTAGATTTCGTCAGCGCTGCTGACTTCTCCATCAGCATTGGTAGAGAAGGTTGTATCTCCGGATTCAACACTCGCAAAATAAAGTTTGTCGCCATCCTTCATTTCATCCAAATGGGCTTTGCTGATGTCGAACCATACCGTTTGGCTTGAATTATCTTCAGCTTTGCCAATCTTGATGAAGTCGCTTTTTTCGGTGTATTGTTTTGCGCCTTGATTGGTTTGCCAATCTAGGTCGATTTTAAAAATGCCGCCTGGACCGGTTAAATTGCTGATATCTACTTCAGAATATTTTCCATCACGATTCCTATAATCGGATAGAACATATTCGTTCCCTGTAGAGTCCTTGATAATAGTATTTTCATATGTTTGCCATACAATATCATCAGCAAGAACGACTATGCCTCCATCAAGAGACAAATTATCTAATTGTCCTTTTTGATTGTATGAAGATTCGTTTGCATTGAAAATCCATGTAGCTTGATTTGCAAGAGATATTGCAACTTCTGATAAGGATCCACCGCATTTGCTACCGTACCAAAAAGAGTTCTTTCCGCTCATGGAGACTTCAATTTGATTGCCCCATCCAGTTACGTCCAGTGATCCAATCAGTCTGACCGTGTCGCCTGAAACAGATACTTTATTGCCAAATAATTTAGCTGAGATTGCTGTGCTGTCATTTCTCTCCTCTTTTCCTCCAATGGCGGCAATGTAGACGTTCTGTAGATTGTTGAAATTAATTTTAGATCCGTTTGTTGCATATAACCCGCCATTGTTTTCAATTCGGTCATTCTGTGAAACATTGACTATGGTTACATTTTTATTGTTTCCTTGAATGCTTAAATTTTTTCCGCTGATGACTAACCCTTCGGTTGTATCTCTATCCCTCCAAAGATTTTGTGCATATCCTTCCAAAGAAATTTCAATGCCAGAAATTTCTTCGCCATCATATTGGCCAGCGGAAAAATTTTTACTAATTTGCGAGTCTCCACTTCCACTAGCTTCGCCTGCCCATTCTATTTTAGTGGCGCCAAAGGAAACGGAGGATGTGCTAAGAATAGCAATTGTCAGCAATGAAAGTGCGTATTTGGATGGGGGGGGGGGATAAATTTGTGTACTTAAAGCTCATAATTGCGAACGGAATATTTAATGATTGACAAGTTTGCGAATCTATTTTGTGGCTAGTTAATTTATATTTGCCATTGCGATAGTTTTCACAAATCTGTTTCTATCCTACGAGATGTTGTTTGAGAGAGCTATCCTGCTCGAATGCGTTATGCGCAATAACTTTCTGTGCATCGCTTGATGGAACGAATTTGTCATGCCAATAAACATCTTTGACGCGCCTTTAAATGAACAGTTGTTTTTGAAAAGTGCAGTCTAAAAAACCTTAAAAAACAATTGTCTTTTTTTGGCTGTTCGTGGTCTAGGTTTGCATCCGATCAAACAGCTGCACTGTCCTCGCTTGGCAAATGTTTGCATTCTTTATCGTTCTAACAGTAAGGAAAACCATGCGTAGTAAATACCCTCAGTTGTTGACGACCAACTGCGCATTGATTACACGGTCTTCAGAATGTTTGATCTCGACATGAATGGCTATGCAGTGTTTATGCATGAGATTTCATGTCGATCGATGCTGCAGATGCTCAATATTTGTTTTCTCCCGTATTTCGTGATCAATCCTCTAACTTTTCTCCATTTTGGTAGAGGCAAATGCGTAGGACAAGCCGCATGTTTATTGGCTAGGATTGAGACCGCAGAAACGGTTTAGGAAGGGAGGAATCCGCATGCTCGAATGGCTTGATCGTTATATGGCTAAATTTGCCCTGACTGATCACATTCGGCGTGAGGAACATGCTCGCCGTCAGGAAGAGACATCGCCGGCGCATGAAGAAGCGGTGGCCCTGCTCGAAGCCTTCCCATATTCTGGTCCTGGACGCGCACGGGTGATCGCTGCTGCGCTTTCTGCAATTTCTCAGGAAACACTTTTGGATGCGGCTTATGCCCGGCGGCTTCTGCGCGCCATGGTGGAAGGTTTCTCTCAGGCGGATGCAGATGTTCAGACGACGCTTGCGCCGGCCCAGGTTGCACTGAATCTCTTGCCGACGCTGCGGGCTGCTGCGACGGCCGGCGGGAGTGTCGGCGCACCGTTTGCGCTGATTGAAGGCACGCTGGCCATGCGTACAGGACAGTTCGATGTGGCCATCAAGCGGCTGGGCGACGCTAACCGTGAATTGCGCGCGTCTCTTGTGGAAGACTGGTCTGAGCTTCTGCCGTCATCACTCGACGGCGACATGCTGCCCGCTGCTGTTGAATTGGCTGCCGATACGCTTTCACAGCTTGAGAATCCGGATCTTCGCTTCTGGACGCGCGTGTTGCTGACGGTTCCGGGTGATCAACTGGGTGTGCCGCATCCTGATGAGCTGCTGCTTGCCGCAGGCGAGCTCGCGCTCAATCTTCACCGCACAGCTGGTCTGGTGAATAAGCCTGAACCCGAAGAGCGCCGGCAGCTTCTGGAATCGGCGGATAAGCACTATCGAAGCCTCTTCAATGGGCTCCATCCTCAGGCAGCAGGGTGCCGAAGACTGTTCGGACGTATTGATCAGGGCGAATAACGGACCGCAGTGTCTGCCATTATTCTGAGAAAACACTTCCAAAAAAAGAGAAGGACTCGATAGAGAGCCTATTGCGCGGCTATCGAGTCCTTCTTCGTTTTCGCCTGATGGACGACTTGATCGTTTAGTGCGTCAGGTCGTAGGTCGGCACATAGGTCGTTGACTTGACGTTGAGCAGTCCGAGGACGGTGTGATAAAGATTCTCATGGGTCACTCGGCCGGCGGCATTCTTTTCAAGCTTGCTGCGGTTGATGCTGAAGGTCTTTTCAAAACCCGGATTCATCCAGAGCACCATCGGCACTTCAGTCTGTTCCTTGGGCGCCATCCAGTAGGGGGCGCCGTGGAGGTAGAGACCGCCTTCACCGAGGGATTCGCCATGGTCGGAGACATAAACGAGTGCGGAATCGATGCTGCCGGACGTATCTTTAAGCATGCGGATCAGAGACGCCAGAACGTAATCCGTTTCGCGCACGCTGTTGTCGTAAGCGTTCATAACCGATTCGCGGCTGCAGCTCTTAAGGTCTGCATCGGTGCATTCCGGTTCGAAGAGCTTTCTGGCCTTGTCGGAGCGAAGCGAATAGGCCGGACCGTGAGACCCCATCATGTGAAGGAAGAGTACAGTCGGACGGTCGGCGGGCAGTTTCCCAAGTTCGCCTTTCAATTCCGAGAGGAATACCCGGTCACCGCATTCGCCGTTGGGGCAGTCCTGCGGATTAGGCGTCGTCGCACGGGAGCTGACGCCTGTACAGGCGCCTTTGCAGCCCGATTGATTGTCAATCCAGAGCACGTTGGCGCCGGCGCGGTTTAAGAGACTCGGGAGCTGTTCTTCAGAGAGGATTCGATCGCGGTTGTAGTCGCTGCGGCCAATGCGGCTCATCATGCAGGGCAGAGAGACGTCGGTGGACGTCCCGCAGGCTTCAACGCGAGGAATGCTGATAATCTGAAGCTCGGAGAGCTGCGGATTGGTTTCGCGGCTGTAACCCGCGAGCTGCCAGGAGGCTGAGCGCGTAGTTTCTCCTACCATCACAACAAGCACCGCCGGACGAGACGGCTTGACGGCAAGCGACGGGGAAGGGTCGACGGCCACACGCGGGGCGTTGGTTTCAGGGCTCGAGTCGCCCACGATGGTGCGCATGCCCGAATAGACGACATTAACCGGAGCGATCATGTAGCGCAGTGACTTGTCGTTTCTCATCGCGCCTGCGAAAGCCTGGAAGTTGAGGCCGATAAGCGCAACGCCCACAGCAGCAAACCCAATGGAGGTAAAGAGCCGGCGAAGGAATACAAGCAGACGGCGCAGCAGCGTCGGACGAGCAGAGCTGGCGGATTTCTTTAGATTTGCGGCCAGCGTGACGAGCATCGGCGGCAGCCAGGCGGCCAGGAAGAGGAGAACGGAGCGGGTGCTCAGATAGGCTTGTGCTTCTGCCGGATCGGTGGCAAGAAAGTTGCGGACCATGTCCGGCGTCATCGCCGTGCCGTAAAGATAGGCGGCAGCAAAAGCGGCGGCTCCGAGTGTATTCAAAATCAGCAGCAGAATGCGGAAGACCATCTTCGGCAGCAGTCCGCAGAGTTCAATGATTGCAGCGGAGACGAATGCAAAGGCGGCCGTCGTGCCCAAGCTTAGGATGAGCGAGTCGGTCGTGACGAGGTTGTTGTCAATCGCGAGCTTGGCGGTCATCGGACCATTGAAGACAATGGCCCACCAAAGACTCGTGAAAAGATAAAGCGTCACGCGGCCGGGCTGATCCTCAGTCGAACGGCGGCCGAAAGGCAGCAGCGCGCGAAGCTTGCGCGCCAGTCCGGCGCGGTCAAAAGCGGCAATATAGAGGCCCGCAGAAATCAGCCAGTCCAGCGCTAACGCCGCAAAAACATGCGACGGGAAGTGCGCTCCCACCACCACGCGGGCAAACCCTGCGGCGAAACCCGAAAGGAGTGCCAGCGCGAGCAACAGACGGGCAAGTCTGGGCCTGAAGTCGCGGAAGGCGAAGTAGAGCGGAAGCAGGAAGAAGCCGCTGCCGGCAGCGCCGCTTGGCCAGCAGCGTCCTGGTTTCGGCAGGAGGGG
>ENA-ORTT01002608-ORTT01002608.1-human-gut-metagenome-genome-assembly--contig:-NODE-2608-length-13472-cov-3.257062_pt1 | contig 13472 bp, 9 predicted proteins | sample MGYA00242074_ERZ509197 | MGnify/ENA primary metagenome ERZ509197 (study PRJEB26280, sample SAMEA2338789) | human gut metagenome | biome: human gut; feature: human-associated habitat; material: faeces...
CCCCGCCAAAAGAAACAGCGCGCCCAAAAGTCCCGCCAGACCACATTCCAGAAGCCACACCAGGAGCCGAAGCTGCTGGACATTCCGGTAGCGGTAGGCACTCTTCTGCCTCAGCGTCTCTATGACATGCGCCTCACTCAGTTCCCTGCCTGCGGCTTCCACTTCCGGGCGCTCCTCGTTCGGTGCCGCGACCATGGTGCCGGTCTGCTTACGGTCCGGACAAAATTCCTGTCCGCCGGTCTGCCCCATCCGCTTCACACTGTCCAAAGGTCCGGACTCCCGCACTCCGTTTGGCAGTGCCGCCGCCACAAGCATCGCGGCTATGAGCAAAAGGCAGAGATGGCATTTAAAGAATTCCCCTGATCGGATTGATTTCCTTTGCCTTTGCAAAAATCTCATCATTTTTACTCTCCAGATACTGCTCCAGTCCGCGGACTTCTTCGTCCGTAAAGCCCTCATTCTTCGTCACGCGGCATGCCGGCAATATGGCTTCCGCGACATCCCTTCCCCGCTCAAAACGCACAGACACACAGCGTCTGCCGTCTTTTGCAAAGATACCCGAATGTGTCAGTCTGACTTCTTCTTCCCTTCTCATTCCAATCTCCATTCCGGAACAAAATTACTGCTGTTCCTCCAAAGATCCGTCAAGCACCTGGCTTGGCATCTGATCCCGCAGATAGACCTTTCCATGGTCTTTTCTGCTGTCGTACTCTGCCTGCAGCTGCCGGTTCTTCTCCTTTACTTCCTGCTCAAACTCTCTCGCCGAGAGCAGGATGCATCCGGCTCCGCGGATAATAATCTTCTCCAGCCCGTCGGAAGTGGCAACCGTCACACGGTATCTCGACGCGTGTTCATGGGCGAAACGCTCAATATACGCGTCCGCCGTCTCCGCCTCCTTCGTGTACACCACATGAATATTGTGATAATCACACGCTTCCGTCTGATGTCCCTCGACACGGTACGCATCGAAGACCACAATCAGCTCGCACTTTCGGATTCCCTGATAGTTGCAGAGAATATCCAAAAGCCTCCCGCGCGCGCTATCCATATTCACTCTGGCAAGTTCCGCAAGCTCCTGCCACGCAAAAATCACATTATAGCCGTCCACCAGCAGATATTCCACGCCGGCATCCTTCTGCTTCCCGCCTCCGGAAGCAGAAGCGGGACTGCTTTCTATGATGCGCTTCTTTTTATAGCCGTTCGTTGCGCCGGCATCTTTGTCTTTCTTATTAGCATTGTATGTCCGGTCAAGGATTCTGTCAATCTCTTCCGTGCCGATCCAGGCTTCTTCCTCCCCCGTCTTTGCGTGGAAATTCGCCGCATCCGGCAGCCACTGTCCGGGATACCATTCCTCCCCGCTCTTATCCTGCCCGAGCACCGGCGGCAGGTGCATATAGGAAAACACCTGATCCCACGGCACAATGAATCCTGCTCCGTGCGCACAGAATACGGAATCCGCCGTATTCTCCAGATCACTCTGGGCATCATACCCGATCTGCGCCACCACTTCCTCCGTGTTGTGACAGGGGAAATATCCCTTTAAGGCAACCGAAAGCTTCCCCTCTCCCGCGGTGTATGCCGTCACCTCACGCTGGTAATTCTGCATGGCGGACACGGGCGCACTTCCCACAATGCAGCCGTCTGCACTGTAGGCAATCGTTCCCTTCATGCGGTCGATATCATTCATGGCGCGTCCGACCGCTCCTGCCGGAAGCGAGAGTCTGAAATCATACCACGGCTCCAGCAGCACCGTTTCCGCCTGCATCAGTCCCTGACGCAGCGCACGATAGGTTGCCTGCCTGAAATCACCGCCCTCCGTGTGCTTTGTGTGCGCGCGTCCGGCAACGAGCGTGATCTTCATATCCGCAAGCGCCGATCCTGTCAGCACACCGACGTGTTCCTTCTCTCTTAGATGGGTGAGCACCAGCCGCTGCCAGTTGCGGTCGAGCACATCTTCGCTGCAGTCCGTCTCAAATACGAGCCCGCTTCCCGGCTCTCCCGGTTCAAGCAAAAGATGCACCTCGGCGTAATGGCGGAGCGGTTCAAAATGTCCCACGCCCTCCACCGTACCTGCAATGGTCTCCTTGTATACAATCCTTCCGGCGCCAAATGCGACCTGCACACCGTAGCGCTGACGGATCAGTTCGCTCAAAACCTCGATCTGTACTTCCCCCATCACCTGCACCTGGATCTCTCTTAAGGTCTCATCCCACACAATGTGAAGCTGCGGTTCCTCCTCCTCAAGTTCCCGCAGTCTGGGAAGCATAACTGCCGGGCTTACCTCTTCCGGCAGTATGATCTGATAGGTCAGTACCGGCTCTAACACCGGAAGCCTGGACGCTTTCTCTGCGCCAAGTCCCTCCCCCGGAAATGTGCGAAGCAGACCCGTGACCGCACAGACGCCTCCGGCGCCAACTTCCTCTGCCGTCTCATATTTTTCGCCGGAATAAATGCGGATCTGGTTGATCTTCTCTTCCCCGATGACCTGTCTGACTTTTAAGCTTCCACCGGTCACTTTTAAGTAGGTCAGGCGGTTTCCCTGCGCATCCCGTGCAATCTTAAATACCCGCGCGCCGAATGTCTCCCCGTAGGCCGGGATACTGGCATACCGGATAAAGTCCACCAGAAACGCCTTCACCCCCTGCATCTTGAGCGCAGATCCGAAATAGCACGGAAACAGCTTACGTTCCCGGATCAGTCTTTTGATCTGCTCCGTTCCGACCGCTTCCCCTGCCAGATACTGCTCTAAGACCTGCTCATCGCACACCGCCACATTTTCCGCAAAAGCCGCGCTCTCCTGATCCGAAAAATCCACGCAGTTCTCATGCAGTTCCTTTTTCAATTCCAGGAGCAGCGCCTCCTGATCCGTTCCCGGCTGGTCCATCTTGTTCACGAACAAAAACACCGGCACCTCATACTTCGCCAGAAGCCCAAACAGCGTCCTCGTATGCGCCTGCACACCGTCCGCCCCGCTGATGACCAGAATCGCGTAATCCAATACCTGAAGCGTCCGCTCCATCTCCGCCGAAAAATCCACATGCCCCGGCGTATCTAAAAGCATGACCGTCTCCTCCGGCAGCTTTAATACCGCCTGCTTGGAAAAAATGGTGATTCCTCTCTCCTTCTCAAGCGCAAAGGTATCCAGAAACGCATCCTTGTTGTCCACGCGGCCCGCCCTGCGGATCATTCCGCTCTCATAGAGCAGTGCCTCCGATAAAGTTGTCTTCCCGGCATCTACATGTGCCAGAACTGCTGCTGCAATATTCGCTTTGTCACTCACGTTCTCCGGTTCCTTTTCCTACAAACTGATTCTTCTGTAACGGTTGATGCATGCAAAAATCTCCTGTGCCCTCGGCATTGCCAGCCCGCACGGCACATAGCTGCTCTCCGTCACCGCGGCAAGTCCGTGCTCCTCCACATACTGCATCAATAGGGAAACGCTCTCCCTTAAGGTGCGTTTTCCGTTGAACACATGGAGTTCGGCATACTTTAAAAAGTAGGCGAGCGCCGCGAGCTGTTCCGTATCCGCCAGCTGCTCCACATAGCGCACATCGATCGTATCGCGGTTGATGGAGATGCCGTCGCGTCCCATTGTCTTTAACTTCATGCGGGCATCTTCCTTGAATGCGCGATCCGGCCGCACCGCACGCTCAAACGTCGGAGCCGCCTGTTTCGGCGGCTTCACCTCCGGCAGCGGGAATCTGTCCGCTTCCTCCTTCGCAAAAGCGGTGATCTCCTGCGGTTTGTAGCGGTTCATCTGGACAATGCAGTCCGCCACATGAAAATAGGAGCCGGAACTTCCCGCCACTAGAATCGTGGAGATACCGTACTGCTCATACAGCTCCCTGATACGGTCGATAAACGGCGTGATCGGCTCATCCTCGCGGTTTACCACCCTCTGCATCAGCTCGTCGCGGATCATAAAATTGGTTGCACTCGTATCCTCATCGATGAGGAACGTCTCTGCTCCCGCCTCCATGGCCTCCACCACATTGGCAGCCTGGGAGGTGCTTCCACTCGCATCCTCCGTGCGAAAGGCACTCGTATCCTTTCCGTTCGGAAGATCGTTGATGAACATGGAAATATCCACCTTTTTGATGCTTCTTCCGTCCTCCGCGCGGATCTTCACCGCCGTATCATCGGTAATGACATACTCCCTGCCGTCCCCGGCGATATGGTTGTACACGCCAAGCTCCAGCGCCTTAAGCAGTGTGGATTTGCCGTGGTATCCGCCGCCGACGATGAGTGTGATTCCTTTCTTTATTCCCATGCCCTGTATCTTTCCCGCATGCGGCAGCACAAAGCTTACCTTCATGGATTCCGGCGCTGTAAACTTCACGGCGTCCTTCATCGGTCTGCCGGACACGCCGGATTCACGCGGCAGGATGGATGCATCCGCCACGAACGCCACCAGCCCCTGCTCCTTTAAATGATCCCTGATATACTGCTGATCCTCCGCGAGATCCGCCGCACGGTACACCGCCTTTTCATCCAGTGCCTTATAAAACAGGCTGTGTAATACACATTCCGGAAGAAACGTAAAAAAGATTTTCTCCAGTTCTCTTGCATTGACGGTTCTCCCGTTGGCAGGGAATCCCACCTCAAAGCGAAGCACCAGATCGCCCTTTGCCTCATCCATCTGGCATGCGGTGCGCTCCAACACTTCCTGTCCCGGGCGGCTCACCGCCAGAAGTCCGCTCTTTCCGGAGCCTTTTGCCTTGAAAGACACGCGCTCAAGTTCCCGCCCGAACTGACGCAGCAGATAGTCGCACACTGCCAGCCTGCGGCATTTCATCCGGTAGAGATCCGCCGGGAACTTCGCTGCCCCTCCCCTGACATGGACGCTCACCTTCGACGGCGCGGCAAACGGATCTCCCTGCACATGGTCGATCGACAACACATAATTGCCGAAATCGTAGCTTCCTCTCGTATCCTTGTAAGCCGGATAACTCTTATGATCAATTCTCTGTAACAGATTTCTAAGTTCATTCTGTGACTGCATCTTTTTATTCCTTCTTATATTTCTTTTATATTCTTTCTGCGAAATCGTCAGTTGTCCCGACGCAGCTCCGACAACAGCTCCGCTCGTCTCGTTCCGATTAAAAGCTGTTTGTTGTATGTCAGATAGCGCTCGCAGGTATGCTCGGAGAGAAACCTTGCGGACTCCGACGTAATCGTGAGCTCCGTGACAAACACCACCATCTCCTCACCGTTCTCAAACGCCTGCTCCATAAAGTCAAACGCGTGCTCCAACGCCCCGCCGCTTCCTCGGTCTGCACCAGTACCTCCCGCTGCCGGTCAAATCCCACTTTTGCCGCTTCAAAACAGCTCTGTGCCGAATCTTTTGTCACTTCCTGCTGCGCCGCTTTTAATTTTTCCAGTAAAAGTTTCTCCCGCTTTGCCTCCTCGCGGGTGTAAGCGTCATTTGCAATCTGCCGCAGCATCTCCTGCTCCCGCTCTGCGACAAGCGTCCGGTAACATTCCGCCGGATCTCCGGCCGTCTCCACCTGGCTGCGGTACTCTTTTAAAAAGGCATACCACGCATCCGTCAATGCCCGCTCTGACGCTGCCCTGCCGAAAAACGCCGCCAGACCGTCCAGCAGCAGGTGTACCACCGAGAGCCGCTCATCAAACGCCGCCGCATAGATGCGCGCGTAGATCTCCGGTCTGACGCAGCCGTCCAGAATCTGCGGAATGCCGTAGTCATCCTGATATTTGCGGTAGAGATCCAGATACGCCGCCACATCCTCCGCCACATCGGCGTGATGGATATATTCCCGGATCACCTGCTCGTCCACCAGAAAACCGAGCTTCTCATAGACCGCCATCAGATTGGAGAGATCCTCCCATCCTCGCGCCGTCACAAACTGCATGCCGTCCACATCCGCCTCCACGCGGTAAAAGTTGCCGGGGCGAAGTTCCAGGTAGCTTAAGATCGCTCCGCTGATGTGCTGTGCCCTCGCATACTCCTTCCAGACCCTGTAATCCGCCTCCACGGTCATATAGCGCACACGGTCGAGGGTTACCATATCAAAATCGCGCACGGATTTGTTGTACTCCGGCGGATTGCCCGCCGCCACAATCACCCATCCCTCTGGTATCTTCTGGTTGCCGAAGGTCTTGCACTGTAAAAACTGCAGCATCGTCGGCGCAAGCGTCTCAGACACACAGTTGATCTCATCGATAAACAGGATTCCCTCCCGCTGCCCGCTGTCACGAATCCTGCGGTATACACTGGCGATGATCTCACTCATCGTGTACTCCGTCACAGAGTAGGTCTTCCCCGCGAATTCCTCCTCCCGGATGAACGGCAGTCCGACGGCGCTCTGTCTTGTGTGGTGCGTGATCGTGTATGCTACCAGCCCGACCCCGAGTTCTCTGGCGATCTGCTCCATGATCTGTGTCTTGCCGATGCCCGGAGGTCCCATCAGAAGCACCGGTCTCTGCCGGATCTCCGGAATCTCATAATCCCCCGCCTCATCCTTCTTTAAGTATGCCTCCACGGTATGTTTGATCTCATTTTTTGCCTGCCTGATATTCATATCTGTGTCCCTTTTTATCTCTTAAAATTCAAAAATGACCGCGGGAATACTCCCTGCAGCCACTTCACATGCACTGTCTTTTGCCGGTTCCCTGCAATTATAAATATTCTATGTTCCGCTACAGGAAAAGTCAATAACTTTACCCGCAAAAGGTTTCGTTACCTGTTGCATTTCAAAAACAAATGTGGCATAATACATATTGTTCGGGCGAAAGATTTTTGATATCGTCTGAATCAGAATCCGGGGATATAGCTCAGCTGGGAGAGCGACGCGTTCGCAACGCGTAGGTCAGGGGTTCGAGTCCCCCTATCTCCATCTTTTTTTATGTTTTTAAAGAAATGTCCGGCAGCAGACGCTGCCGGACATTTCTGTCTCTCTTATCTTCAAACGGGTCTCTTGTACGGCTTTGATCCGCCTACATTTCCAGCACGTCGTCCGCAATGCCCATCGTGGACTTCCGGTGTGACACCATCAGAATCGTTTTGTCCGCACATTCCTCTTTCAGGCTGCGCAGAATCATACCCTCGTTTAAGCTGTCAATGTTGCTGGTCGGTTCATCGAGGAACAGGATGTCTGCATCGTGCAGAAAGGCGCGCGCAATTCCGAGACGCTGCCGCTCTCCTCCCGACAGGGAGCTCCCCAGCTCCGCGATCTTCGTCTCATAACCGTCCGGCAGACTCATGATAAGATCATGGATGGACGCCGCCCGCGCCGCCCGCTCCAGCTCCTCCTCTGTGGCATCCTCTTTTGCCACCTTAAGGTTCTCCGCCACCGTGTCATGGAACAAAAACGTCTCCTGCGTCACATAGGAGATACCGCCGCGCAGCGCCGCTGTATTGATCTCTCCGATCTTTGTTCCGTCGTAGGCAATCACTCCCTCATCCGGCTCGTAGAACCGCATCAGAAGCTTCAACAAGGTCGATTTTCCGCAGCCGCTCTTTCCGAGAATGCCGTGAATCCGCTTTTCCGTAAAATCCGCCGTAAAATCCCGCAGCACGCCGCGTCCGTCTTCTTCCCCGCTCTCCTGCGTGTTCGCGTAGGCAAAGGACACATGGTCGCAGTGTATATTCTGACCGCACGTCTCCTCTTTTCCGGTCACTTCCTCCACGAGCGGTTTTTCCTCCAGGATATCCAGCACACGGTTTCCGCTCGCCAAGGTGTGGTTTAAATTATTTGACAGCGCCGAGAGTGCTGCTGTCGGTTCGAAGGAGCTTGCGAGCGCGATCACCGCAATCACCGCCCCGCTTCCCGGGATGCTGCCGTTTTCTGCAAGCGTTCCACCCACGAGCGCCGCAAGCACACCCGCAAAGAGAATCACACCGTCGGTGATCACGCGCTGTAAGTTCTCCCCCCGCTTTAATGCGCCGTTGACCGTCTCCAGATGTCCGGTCTGCTCCGCCATCTTAGCGATGCGTGCCTCCTGCTGTCCGTACTGCAGCGTCTCCTCAAGGCCGTAAAGGTTGTCCAGCACACAGGTATTCAAAGCGCCGAATGCCTCCCGGTATTCCTTGCCGCCGGCAGCTCCGATCCGTCCGTTGACAACCGGAATCACGGCTCCGACAAGCACATAGAAGAAAAGTGCCAGCACTCCGAAAACGGGATGTATCCTTCCTAAGAAGATCGTCATAACCACCGATGTGATGACCGCGATTGCGATCGGCGAGATCGTGTGTGCATAAAACACCTCGAGAAGTTCGATATCGCTGGTGATAATCGAGATCAGGTTGCCCTTTTTCGCGCCGTCCAACTTGGCCGGTGCCAGTCTGCGCAGGGAATCAAACACCTGATGCCGGATGCGCGCTAAAAGTTTAAACGCGATATAATGATTGCTCGCCTGCTCTGCGTAACGCAGGATTCCGCGCGCCACCGCGAAGCAGACCAGCAGCGTAAAGATCACGGAAAGCCTCATTCCACTGTATACACCGGTCACGGTAAGCAGTGCATAGCCTCCGAGGATTGTTAAAAACGTCGCCATCAGATTGCCCGCACAGCCCATCAGAATCGCCAGACACATGATGCCAAGCAGCGGCTTTATCATCCCGATCAGCCCGCACATGACGGCAAATCCGCTTCTCTGCTTTTTATTTTGATTGTCTTTGTTCTGCTTCATTACACCGTCACCTCCTTCTGCTGTGTGCCCGCATAGGATTCCAGTTCCTGCTGCGCCTCATACAGCCTGCAGTAATATCCCTGCCGCTGCATCAGCTCCTGATGCGTGCCGTGCTCTGCGATCCCTTCCGTCCCCGCCTGCAGCACGAAGATCTCATCCGCCACTGTGACATTGGCAAGGCGGTGTGAGATCAGAAGCACCGTCTTTTCACGGGCAAGCCCGCGGACGACTTCCATAATCCGGTTCTCACTCTCCACGTCAATGTTGGATGTCGCCTCGTCAAAAATATAGATATCGCTGTCATGCAGCAGCGCCCGCGCCAGCACCAGACGCTGCTTCTGCCCGCCGGAAAGGTTTGCCGCACGCTCCTCAAGCTGCATGGCAAGTCCGCCCTTCTCCCGGATCGTCTTTAGCAGGTCCACTCTTAAAAGCGCATCCTCCATCTCTTTTTGCGTGGCATCTGCCTTTCCCATCCGAAGGTTGTCCTCCACGGTTCCCGCAAAGAGATAGCTGTCATGGCGCACTCTTGTCACCTTCCGATAAAGTGCCTCCGCCGTAAGCTCTGTGACCGGCACTCCACCGATCGTAACACTGCCGCCCTCCTTCGGACGATTTTCCCCCATCACAAGCGACGCGATCGTACTTTTTCCACAACCCGATTCACCGACCAGCGCGACAAAACGTCCCTCCGGCACGGAGAAAGCCACATCGCGCAGCACCGGGGTATCCGGTGTGTACGCAAAATTCACATGGGAAAAGCAGATCTCATTGCCCTGCGTTTTCTGTACAGTTCCATGCTCTGGTACCGACGTATCCAAAAACCGGAAAATCTTGTCCGCAGCGGCATTTCCATTCATCGCAATATGAAAGAAGGAGCCGAGCAGACGCAGCGGAAGGAAAAACTCCGCCGAGATCATAATGATAAAAAAGCACTCTGCAAATGTGACCGCTCCCGCCCGGTATTCAAGCACGCTTAAGATGATGCCGAGCGCCGCTCCGCCGTAGGCAACCAGATCCATCACGCTGATCGAATTCAACTGCATGATGAGTACACGCACGGTCACTTTGCGGAACTTTTCCGCCTCCTCATCCATCTTCTCCGCATAGCGCCCGTCCGCCTGATAAATCTTTAACGTGACAAGTCCCTGCAGATTTTCCAGAAAGGAATCGCCGAGTTCCGTGTAGGTTCCCCAGTATTTTGCCAGCAGCTTCTTGGCAAACTTCTGTACCGCCACAATCGACACCGGAATGAGCGGTACGCAGAGCAGCAGCACTGCCGCCACCTTGATACTCATGGTGCCAACAATCACAAACAAGGTCAGCGGCGCCAGCATGCTGTAAAAAAACTGCGGCACATATTTTCCGAAGTAGATCTCAAGCTGATCCACTCCCTCCGTCGCGATCTGCACCGCCTCCGAGGTCGCCACCGCCTCCCGGTAAGCCGCCCCGAACTCCATCATCTTCTCATAGATCCGGTCGCGCAGTCTGCGTTTCACCTGCGTGGACGCAAGATAGGACATCCGGTTTGCCGCACTCGTCGCCGCGATCCGCACAAAAAGCGCCGCCGCAAATACGATAAGCAGCACTCCGTCGGACGGGGAGGTCGTGAGGCTCTCCCCTTTTACAATTCCGGATATTCTCCCGACATACGCTGCCAGCACATACATAAGCGCCACATTGGCAAGAAGCGCCGCCCACTGCATGATAACCATTCCCGCCACGTATTTCCGGTTATCGGAAAATTCCTTTAACAGTCTTTTATGAAACATGTTTCTCTCCCTTTTCCCTTGTACTGATCTCTTTCTGCTTTTTCTTATTCCGAAGTGTAATATGCACATGCCGGATGGCAAGCAGCGGATGCACAAACAACATCCTTAGTCCCGCATACTTCATCACTTCACGGATTTTCTCCTGCATCTCCTTCGAATAACAGTGCACCTTACAGGCACTGCAGAACGTCTTCGTCTCCATAAACGGGCATTTTTCCGTGCGAAGATCGGCGTACGCCTGCAGCTGGCGGCACGCCTCGCAGAGTTCTCCCCGCTTCGTCCCGTGCACTCCGCGGCAGTAGATGCCGATCATGCAATCCACGGTCTCCTTCTCCCCCGCACGCTTCTGTTCTATCTCCTGCGCCGTCATTTTCTCCATTCCCTAGTCCTCACTTCTCTCCTTTAAAATCTGTTCCATTATCCCGGCGCACTTTGGTTCAAACCTTGTATTTTCCCGCTCCTTTATCTTGCCTCTCACCATTTCCGTACTCTCGCCCCAGCGTAGATGGCGGTCCGCATAGTCCGCCACCGCGAGGATCTGCGCGAGCACCGGTATCTCATTGCCGCACTTTCCCGCCAGATAACCGCTGCCATCATAGTTCTCCCGATGATAGTACACGGCCTCCGCGATTGTATCCGCCACCTGCAGTTCGCTGATCATATCATAGCCCATCTTCACATAAGTCTGGAACACACCGTACTCCTCATCCGTCAGGTTCCGTCTCTGGATCAGTTCGTCTGGAATGCCGATCATTCCAATCTCGTGCAGAAGACCTGCCTGATAAGCCCCGGACACCATATCCTCCGGAAGATCCAGTCTTTTTGCAATCTCTTTTGCGTATTCCGCCACCTGCCTGCAGTGTTCCTCCTCACCGGGAATCTTCGCGCCCAGCGCGCGGCACATCGCATTCATCACACGCATGGACATTCCCCGCAGCTTTTCCTTTTCCTCGCGCACGCGCCGCTCCAGCCGTTCCTGCCGTCTCTGCTTCTCCACCCAGTAATGCTGGATGGAGTACATTAACAGATATGCCATGAACACAAAGCACACATACAGATAAGGAAAACGCAGTGCCACATTCTCCCCGTAGATATCTTCCGCGGAAGCATTCAGGTCGAACCGGAAGCACAAAATCACCGCCGCAAGATAGAACAGATTGATGACAAAACTGTTGCGGATTCCTAAGATAAATACAATTCCGCAGGAAAACAGCATCGGGAACAATACACTGAAGTACCCAATGCTCGCGTGGTAATACACATAAAAAATCGGAATGCTGAGCAACGTGAATGTCACCACATCGATCCATCTGCGGTAATGCCTCCGACAGACCGCAATATTGCCGGCAAGCAATGCCACCATCATCCCCATTGCAAGCAGATAGGACACCGGCGCACCGTAAAGAATGCCGTTTAAAATACTGATTGCCCAGATGAATCCGAATATAATTTTCATCCAGAGTGCCAATTCCCTGTCCTCATAAGGAGCATTGACCGTATCCCAGAAGTTCTCTCTTATTCTCTTTGCTTTTGTCTCTGCGTTCTTCATCCTTTATACCGTAATCCTGCCTTCCTCGATCAGTGCAACAACCGCCTGCGCCACTCCGGCGTCAAACTGTTTCCCGGCTCCCTTTCGGAATTCGCCGATAATGTAATCCCTGTCACAGTGCTTTCTGTAACAGCGATTGGAATTCATCGCGTCTAACGCATCCGCCGCACTGATAATGCGGACCATCTCCGGAAGCTCCTCCCCGTGCATGCCATAAGGATAGCCGCTTCCGTCGTACCGCTCGTGATGGTATGTCGCGCCCAGATCCGCCTGCGGCAAAAACTCCAGACCGGATAAGATCTCTCTGCCCCAGACCGTATGTTTTTTCATCACCTCGTACTCTTCATCCGTCAGCCGTTCCGGCTTATTTAAAACGGCGTCCGGCACAGCGATCTTGCCAATGTCATGAAGCAGACCGCTGCGGTAGATCAGTTCCAGTTCCTCCCCTGATGCGCAGTCTCCCCGCATATAATCCGCGATCAGCCTGGAATACTCCGCCACACGCTGGGAGTGTTCTCTCGTGTAACGGTCCTTGGCATCGATCAGCTGGCTGATCGCCGTGACTGAGTGAATCATCAGATTCTTCGTGCCCGCAACCGCCTCCTGCACCTCATTCTCCAGATTTTCCTCATTCTGGCGCTGCCGGATCTGATAATTTTTATAAAAAATATCCATCGCCACATCCATCAGGCAGAATCCCCAGTAAAAAATCGGATAGAACACCCGATAATCCCTCGGATAATCATACCTTAATATATCCGCAAGCGGCGTCCAGAAAAAAGTCATAATCATCAGACCAAATCCGATGCACACCGGCGCCCCAAATGGCATTCCAAGCGGAACCAGCGTGATAACCGGCAGCAACAGATACCACAGCAGGGAAAAGCCGTCATTCGCACCCGCGTACAGAATGGCAGCCGCCAGCAGCAGGAACAAAAAGACCGCAATCCGACACACGAGAACCACCTTCTGGAACCGCCGGATTACAAACACCGCCGTCACGCTCACAGTTCCCACGACCAGTGTCACAATTCCGATGACATATTTTCCCAGACGGAAATTCTCAATATCGATCAGAAACAACACCACCGCAAAGATCAGCATGACCCCCTGCAGTGCCCCAACATCCATGCCGGTTGTCTTCTCATACCGGTACACTCTTTTTATCGTATCTACCGCTCCCCGAAACAGCTTCATTTGTCTCCCGCTCCTTTTATCCGCCGAATTAGTTTATCCTAACTATTTTCTTCTTGTCAAGCATCATTTTTCATATCCCTTATTCTACCAAATCCCACTTCACATGTACAGAGGAGCGTTTTTATGGGGCTGCCGCAATAAGCATATCGCTCTTTACTCTGATAAGTAATATTATTAGAAACACACTTGGGGATTTCATGTGGAAATGCAAGTGGAAATTCGTTTGAGAAAAATGTGAGCATTTCTTCCAGCTGAATGTTTGCATCGGATTCCGTGTCTCTTCCACGTTTGGACAATCCGACGGG
>ENA-ORTT01002611-ORTT01002611.1-human-gut-metagenome-genome-assembly--contig:-NODE-2611-length-13462-cov-3.863131_pt1 | contig 13462 bp, 7 predicted proteins | sample MGYA00242074_ERZ509197 | MGnify/ENA primary metagenome ERZ509197 (study PRJEB26280, sample SAMEA2338789) | human gut metagenome | biome: human gut; feature: human-associated habitat; material: faeces...
TGTCGATTTGACAGCGCGGGCTCTTTTGTATAAAGGAAACGTTGCTCTCACAGACAGGTCTGTCAGATTCTGGGGAAGAATGACCGGAAAAATTAAGGAAATATACATATTTTGTAAATTGACGTTGTCCACGGTACGTGTATAATTAAAATTGGTAGAAATATGTTATTTAGACAGAGGAAGGATCAAGATGAAGAAAAGAGTACTAGCGTGTATACTGGCGGCAGCGCTTCTGACAACCGGAATACCGGGAGGACAGGCAGCGATGGCACAGAGCCTTACGGAAAACGGAACGGAGATGGCGACAGAAGAAGTAAATCCGGAAAACACATCGGAGGAAACGGAAGCGGCATCTGTGACGGAAACAGAAGTGCAAACGTCGACAGAGAGAGAGACGGAGGATGTGGCAGAAGGCTCGGAGAGTCAGTTGACAGTGACAGAGGAGACCGAAGCGGCAGAGGAGACCGAAGCAGCAGAGGAGACCGAAGCGGCAGAGGGAACCGGGAAGACAGAGGAGACCGAAGAGACGGAAGCAGTAGAGAAGACAGGGCACTTAAAGGCATCCGGCACTGTGGCAGAGGAAGCGTTGGAAGAAGACCCGCAGGCGGGTACCTCCATGAGCAATGAGGAGCCGGAGAGCACATCGAATATCAAAAGCTCATCGGCGACTTACAGTGGATATACCGGAAGCTCCTATATACATAACGGGCGGTACGACAGTGGTTATAAGATTGTGAACGGAATCGACGTTTCTTATCACAATGGAGATATTAACTGGTCGGCGGTCAAGGCAGCCGGAATTGACTACGCGCTGATCCGTGTGGGATACCGCGGAATGTCGAACGGAGGATTGTTCGATGATTCCAAGTATCGAGCCAATATCCAAGGCGCATTGAATGCCGGATTAAGAGTCGGTGTCTATATTTTCTCACAGGCAACCACACAGGCGGAGGCAGCGGAAGAGGCAAATTATCTTTTAAATAGAATCTCTGGCTACAATATCACACTGCCGGTGGTCATAGATTATGAATTCGGCACAAACCATAGTGGACGTCTTGCGGATGCCAATCTGGATATTGATACGGCAACGGCAGTTGTGAATGCTTTTTGTACCACGGTGCAGTCGGCAGGATATACGCCGATGGTCTATGCGAATAAGACCATGCTGCAGTCTTACATAAGAGGTGAAATTCTGGACGACTACTATAAGATCTGGCTTGCCAATTATACGACGCAGACGACGTATGCAGGCGAGTATTACGCATGGCAGTACAGCAGCAAGGGCGGCGTGAGCGGTATAAGCGGTTACGTGGATTGCAATTTCTTCTATGTAAGAGATAATTATCAGAATGCACAGCTGTATGTGACCAGGCTGTATGAGAGCCTTCTGGAGCGTGAGCCGGATGCAAGCGGCATGAATGCATATGCCACTGCAATTTCGGAGGAGACGATGACCGCTGCCGATGTTGCGGTTGATATCATTTCCAGCAGTGAATTTAAGAATAAGAATTACACGAATGAGGTGTACGTGCGGAAGCTTTACGCGGCACTTTTTGCCAGAAGTCCGCAGGATTCGGAAGTCAGCAACTGGGTGGAGGTTCTGTCCAACGGAGTCTCACAGAAATATGTGTTAAAACAGCTGATTGAGTCGTCAGAGTTTGCGACAGTGTGCTCCTATTATATGTTTTCACCGGGAACGGTGAGCCTGACGGAGAACCGTGATCAGAACTACAATGCGACGGCGTACGTGATGCGCTGCTACCGCAAGATCCTTAGCAGGGATGCGGATGTGTCCGGTCTGAATACATGGACAGGCAAGCTGGTTGCCGGTAACGGTGGAGCTGAGATCGTAAAAGATCTGGTAATGAGCGAAGAGTTTCGTAATCTGAACAAGTCTGATGCGGAATTTGTGGACATCCTCTATGCGGCAATGCTGGATCGAAGCTCGGACGAGTCCGGAAAGAATACCTGGCTTTCAACCTTAAATGATGGTGTTTCCTATGTCTATGTTATCAACGGTTTTGCGGGGTCGACAGAATTTGGAAATATCTGTTCCGGTTATGGAATCACACCGGGACAGGCGGAGATCACAGAGGCGAGAGACAAAAATATCAAGGTGACGCAGTATGTCAACCGGTGCTATGAGAAGGCGCTTGGAAGAACCGGAGAGACGGACGGCATCAATTACTGGTGTTCCATCATTCTTTCGGGGGCACAGTCGCCGAAGGATGTGGCGTACGGATTTGTATTTTCGCAGGAATCTGAAAACCAGAACCGAAACAATGCGGATTACACAGAAATGCTTTACAACCTGTGCCTGGGCAGAGCATCTGAGGCTGCCGGAAAAGCAGACTGGGTCGGCCGGCTGGAGCAGGGAACTTCCAGAGAAGAGGTATACTGGGGATTTGCGAACTCGGAAGAGTTTGAAAATATCATCGCAAGCTACGGTCTGTAATGATCATAAAAAGGAGTATTAGGTATGAAGAAACGAATTGCAGCAATACTGCTGTTGGGATGCATGGTAATGGGAAGTGTCGGGACACCGGCACAGGTATCCGCAGCAGAAGTGGCAGAAACTGTAACGGAGGAAGAAACAGAGCAGACATCTGAAGAGACGTCTGTGGACACCGCCGCAGCAGAGAGTACGGAGACCGCAGAAAATACGGAGACTGCGGAAAATACGGAGACTGCGGAAAGCACGGAGTCTGCGGAGCCTGTGAAAGCGGCAGCTGCCGACACAACAGAGAACGAGACAGAAGCGACCGCAGAGGAGATTACACATCCGACAGGTTTGCTGGATCTTAACGTGATCAATGTCGGAACGATTGCAGAAGATGATATTTTAGACGAAACAGAGGCAAACAGCAGCAAGAGTTCCAGTGTATATGCAGCAGCGTGGGATGCTTATTCGTCCAATTACGTGTATAATATGCTTTCGACGGAAGAACGCAAATTCTGGGATGGACTGGATGCATCCTGCAGACAGGTGCTTCTTGGTACGGATAATCTGACGGATGGACATATACCGTATGTATCCTGCGGAAGCCTGAATTCAAACAGAATTACGTATGTGGCATATATGTTCCGTTACATGAATCCACAGTATTATTTTATCAATGTGTCTTTGTATCAGGGAGGCAGCAGCAGCGTATGGTATGCGGCATTCGGTGTCTATTCTGCCTTTCAGAATGGTACGGCGAGAAGCACTGCAACACAGAGTGTGAAGAATCAGGTGGATACCTGGAAAAATACGGTCAACTCACTCAGCTCTGAGGCGGAAAAAGTAAAAATGATTCACGATCTCATTGTGCAGAAAGTGGATTATAATACGGATATTTATGGCAACTCGTTTAATGAAGATACGGCATACACACAGTCGGTATACAGCGTATTCTGCATGGATAAGACCGTCTGCGCCGGATATGCGCAGGCGTTTGAGATGATGTGCAACGGCGTGGGTGTTGACTGTATTGCGGTGACAAGTGATGACCATGAGTGGAATAAGGTGCGTATCAACGACTCCTGGTACAATGTAGACTGTACCTGGGCGGATCAGAGCACCATCGACTATGAATATTTTGAGCGGAGCGACGCCGTATATGATGCGGATCTGGCAAGCTATGCAAGCTCCCACGCAGAAGAATCCTACTGGAGTGAGTATCTTCCGGCTTGTACCTTGGACAGCGGAGCGACGTACTCCGATCCGGGAACCCTGCCGACGATCACACAGCAGACCGCACAACCACAGATTTCGGTTACGGCGAACAACAATGTCAATTATGTGACGATAACGAGCAGTACGCCGAATGCGATCATCTATTACACAATCAACGGAGATACACCGACGCCGGCTTACACGAGATCGGAGAAATATTCGTCGACATTTACACTGGGCGGAAGCTGCACGGTCAAGGCGGTGGCAGTATGTGATACCTACTGGGACAGTAATGTGGCAAGCAAGAGTGTGACGGCAACGACAGGAACGACAGGAACGACAGATACATCGGATACGACGGACACAACAACGCAGCACAAGGCGGCGCCGTTTGTAAAACTGTTGTACCAGTATGTGCTGGACCGCTCTGCAACACAGTCTGAGGTCGACTACTGGGTAGGCCGGCTTGAGAACGGAAGCACCGGAGCAGAGGTTGCCTACGGTTTCCTTTTCAGCGAGGAATTCCAGAACAAGAATTACAGCGACGCAGATTACGTGGAGCATCTGTACTTAAGCCTGATGGGACGTGCATCGGATGCGGACGGAAAGGCAGACTGGGTGACACATCTGACAAATGGTGTGTCAAGACTCTATGTGTTCCGGCAGTTTACGGATTCCACAGAGTTCGGAAATCTCTGCAATACCTATGAGATTGAGAGAGGAACCGTCACATTGACCGAGGACCGGGATCAGAATTACAATGTGACGCGCTTTGTGGCAAGAAATTATACCGAGTTTCTGGGACGTACCTATGACGTGGACGGTTTAAATGACTGGAGCGGACGCATCAACAGCGGATACGGAATGGAAAATGTGGCGTATGGCTTTGTATTCTCACAGGAGTGCATCAACATGAACCTCTCAAACAGCGATTATGTTAAGATGCTCTACCGCGGTATTTTCGGACGCTTGTATGACGATGAGGGGCTGAATGACTGGGTGAACCAGCTGAACAACGGCACCTCCAGAGAGACTGTATTCTGGGGTTTTGCAAACTCACAGGAATTTGCAAATATGGTTGCCAGTTATGGATTATAAATGGACAAAACGTATATAAAATGCTATAGTAGCAGTAAGGGAAGGAATCCGGCAGGATTCCTTCTGTAGTATACGGGGAAAGTGAGGTATGGAGATTATGAAGAGACGTGTGTTAGCGGCTTTTCTGGCAATGATACTCACATGTGGTGTGGCATTTCCGGGCAATGCAGTCTATGCAGCGGAAGTGACGGAGACAACGGTGGAGAGTGACGCGGCTGTTGAAGAGACGGCGGTGCAGACAACGGATGCGGAGGCAGAAGCGAAGCCGGAGGGAAGCACAGAGCAGCCGGAAACAACAGAAGCAGCCGAAGCAGCAGTGACAGAAGCGACCGAGACGGAAGAGACGGAAGCAACAGAGGCGGCGGAGAGCAAGCCTGTGACAGAGATGAGCGCGGCAGAAGATGTGGCTGCCGTAAAAGTGACAGAGAATATGAAGTATGCAGCTTCCGGCAAGTGCGGCGACAATCTGACATGGAGCTATAATAAGGGCGTGCTTACGATCAGCGGAAGCGGTGCGATGTATGATTATCCGGTATATGATACGCCGGGATCCCCGCAGTGTATGCCGTGGTATGCCTATAAAACATCGATTACGACGGTAAATATTGCAGAGGGAGTGACATCCATCGGGGCATGTACTTTTTACGGATGCAGTTCACTGACGAGTGTGACAACACCGTCGACGATCTCAACGATCGGGTATGCGGCATTTGCAGATTGTACCCGCCTTCAACAGGCAACGATCAAGTCCGGCTTTGTGGGGGAGTCGGCGTTTATCCGCTGTACAGCACTTAATACCGTTTCGGTGGGAAGCGGTGTGACCGGATTTGGAATCAGTGCTTTTGAGAACTGTACCGGACTGACCGGCGTGTATATCAGCGATCTCGCTGCATGGTGCAGGATTGATTTTGGCGGCTATCTGGCAAACCCGCTTCAGTTTGCAAAACATTTGTATCTGAATGATTCGGAAGTGACAAATCTGCAGATTCCGGACGGTGTGACTGCGATCAGCGATTACGCATTTGAATACGGACAGAATATTACAAGCGTAACGGTTCCTTCCAGTGTGACTACAATCGGTGATTACGCATTTTATCTTTGCAATGGCATCCGGACGGTGAATCTGCCGGCTGGCGGACTGACCCGCATCGGGGCAAGTGCATTTGACAGCTGCTCGGGAATTACCAGTATTGCAATCCCAAATAGTGTGTCCTACATTGGAACGTTCGCGTTTGCGTGGGCGCCGATTGAATCCGCCAATATCTATCAGGGCGTGATTGAGAGCCATGCATTTGAGGGATGCGGATGTATCTCGAATGTTACGATTGGAAGCGGTGTTACATATATCGGCGATAACGCATTTAACCGGTGTGCCGGATTGCGCACAGTGCAGTACGGCGGTTCCAGAGCGCAGTGGAGAGCGTTGGAGATCGGAGCAAATAATGAGGCACTGACCGGCGCGAGTGTTACCTGCAGCGGAAGCGGAAGTGCCAGCACCGACGGCGTGGACCGGACGAAGATTCATGTCGGCGGAACTGTAAAATACGGTTCTTACGAGCAGGATAACAATGCTTCCAACGGCGCTGAGACCATTGAGTGGACGGTACTGGATATTCAGGGTGATAAGGCGCTGGTGATCAGCAAGAAGGTCCTGGATTTCCAGCGGTATTATCCGAACCTGCAGACAACGGTTACATGGGCGAACAGCAGTATCCGTACCTGGCTGAATGATTCCTTCTATAATGCGGCGTTTAGCGATGGACAGAAGTCCGGGATTTACACAACATCGGTATCCGGTGAGTCGAATACCGTATTCGGAACATCCGGCGGATCGGCGACCGGTGATAAGATCTTTTTGCTCAGTGCATCGGAGGCTGCCAACTATCTGAATACGGACGGCAAGCGAATGGCGAACTGCACAGAGTATGCTCTTAGCAGAAACGGCGACCCGGCGCTTCGCAATACAAATACACAGAGCTCTTACTGGTGGCTGCGGACTCCGGGCATCTATACATATGATGCCATGTATGTACATTACACAGGTTCGCTCCGCTACGACGGTATGGCAGTGGCGAATGTGATCGGCGGTGTCCGTCCGGCAATGTGGGTAAATAAGAATGTGGTCGAGGTCGTGCCGGAAAGCAACCGGGTGATTACGGAAGATCCGATTGAACAGTTTGTAACCCGGCTGTATCAGGTCTGCTTAAACCGTGAACCGGATGATGCGGGCTTAAATGACTGGGTGAACAGATTGTCATCCGGACAGGCATCCGGTGTGGAGGTGTCATACGGATTCGTGTTTAGCCAGGAATTCCAGAATTACAATTACTGCAACACCGACTATGTAAAGCAGCTCTATCGCGCGTTCATGGGACGTGAATATGACCAGGGCGGTCTGGATGACTGGGTCGGCAGACTTGAGACAGGAACGACCAGGGAGGAAGTATTCAACGGATTTTCGCAGAGCGAAGAGTTTAACAATCTGTGTACCCAGTACGGTATTACGAGGGGAGACGGTATTGCGGTTCCACAGTACGGAACAGTTCCGAGAGGAGCATGTACGGTCTGCGGTGCCACAGACGGTGTGACGGCATTTGTGACCAGACTTTATAATATCTGCCTGGACCGCAATCCGGATACGGACGGATTAAACGACTGGACGAACGGACTGTGGGATCACACGAAGAGCGGCGGTTCAGTAGCGCAGGGATTTATTTTCTCCCAGGAGTTTAAGAATAAGAATCTGAATGACAATGATTATGTGGAGTATCTGTACCGTGCATTTTTTGACCGGAGTGCAGATGCGGGCGGCAAGGCAGACTGGGTAAGCCGCATGCAGACGCAGGGATACAGCAGGGAAGATGTATTTAACGGATTTGTCGGCAGTGAAGAATTCAATAATCTGTGCAAAAAGTATGGAATAACGAGAGACTAAAGTGGGATGACAGAGTTTGCAATCTGCGTCAACCAGAGATAGGGAGGAACTGAATGAAAAAGATACGAAGATCGCTGGCGGTTTTTATTGCTGCTTTCGTCATGATTACAGGAGCCGATCTTCTGACGGGAAAGACCGTTTCAGTGCAGGCGGAGGATAATGTCACCGCGTTTGTAGACCGGATGTATCAGGTATGCCTTGGTCGTGAGGCGGATGAGGAAGGCAGAGCGGACTGGGTGAACCGTCTGCAGACCGGAGAGGCGAGAGGCGCTGATGTGGCGTACGGATTTGTGTTCAGTACGGAATTCCGCAATATGAACCTCTGCAACAGCTGCTATGTGGATGCTATGTATCAGGCATTTTTCGGACGTACGGCGGATGAAGCCGGAAAGGCGGACTGGATGAATCGTCTGGCAGAAGGGCAGACCAGAGGAGCGGTCATGACCGGCTTTGTCAATTCGGAAGAATTTTCTGCGCTATGCGCTTCCTATGGTATTGAGAGTGGAAGCGGCGACTGGAGCGACATCAGTATTCCGATTCTCGGCAACTGCTCCTGGTGCGGTGCTGACAATGATACGATTACAGACTTCGTGACCAGATTGTACCGCATCTGTCTGGAGCGCGAGCCTGATGAGGCAGGGCTTGCAGACTGGAGTACACAGCTTGCTAACGGTGCCGAGGGCAGCCAGGTGGCGTATGGTTTTATATTCAGCACAGAATATAAGCAGAAGCATACGTCTAACACAGAGTTTGCAACGATGCTGTATCACACGATGATGGACCGCGAACCGGATGATGCAGGCCTTACAGACTGGGTAGACAAGCTGAACTATACCAATACCAGGGAATATGTGTTTAACGGATTTTTGTTCAGTACAGAGTTTGCAAGACGCTGTGCAGCGTCAGGAATCAATATTGGAAATGCGGTTGAGACGCCGGATGCTACAGATGCATGGCAGATGAATGTGCAGATTCTGGCGCTTTGCAACGAGCAGCGTCAGAATAATGGTCTGGAAAAGCTTATGACAAGAGAGGATTTGTGGGAGCAGGTGGCACAGGTACGTGCCGGGGAGATTGTGAACTATTTTTCGCACACACGCCCGAATGGGTCAAACTGCTTTTCACTATATGATGAGGCGGGGCTGGATTACCGTGCTGCTGGAGAAAATATTGCGGCAGGATATTACGGAGCATCTGCTGTGGTGGACGGCTGGATGAATTCTACGGGACACAGAGCCAATATTTTAAGTGAGTCGTATGACTATCTTGCGACCGGCTATGCGACAGGGGGAGCTTACGGTACGAATTACTGCCAGAATTTTCTTGGAGACTGGTAAACAATAAAAAAAGAAAGGGGGGAATTCCGGGCGGAATTCCCTTTTGAGGTACAAAATGAGAAAAATAAGAATGATAATTGGCACAGTATTGTGCGCTATGGTGCTGGCACTCGGAAACCGTATGCCGGTAATGGCAGAGGAAGTGGTATCTGAGGAATTAAAAGCGGCAGACACGCTGAATTTAACGGTATCTTATCCATCAGACATCAAGTGCGGGGAAGAGGTGACATTTAAGCTTCTGGCGACCGGCGGGAGCGGTACTTACAAATACCGGATTGCTTCGCTGACGGATGCGCAGCAGAATTTTGTCTATGATATCAGCTATGGGTCAAACAGTGTCTACGGAGATAGCGATGAGTTCAAATTCACCTTTTATGCGTCAGGTACGTATTATATCCGGTTTGGTGTCATGGATATGGGATCGACACCATACCAGACCAAGACGACAGGGCTGCTGGAGTACCCCATCGTAATTAACGATCCGAATTATCCATCGGTGGAAGAACTCGTGGCAAATGTTGCGGGCGAATGTGAGAAGAGCTGCTCGACCGATTTTGATAAGGCGGTCTGGCTGCATGACTGGATTTTAGATCACGCGGATTACGACTATACGTACAGCTATTGTGCGGCAGAGGGCGTTCTGGCGCGCGGAAAGGGAACCTGTGAGTCATATCACAGAGCCTATGTGATGCTTTTAAATAAGGTCGGTATTCCAACGGGACGGATCGCCGGAAATGGACATGTGTGGACAGCGGCGCAGCTGGATGGAAAATGGTATCAGATTGACAGCACCTGGGATGATATGGGAGCGTCCTACAAAGGAACGTTTTATGAGCATCTGTATTTTGGATTGAATGACGATATCATGAAGCTGGTACACAGTGACCATACACAGCCGGTAGAAGGATATGAGTGCAACTCTCTGGAAGAGAATTATTTTATTAAGACCGGGGAGATACATCAGTGGTCGGATCCGTTTGCTGAGAAGATCCGTCAGAAAATTGCAGCAGGGGAGACCAGCTTTACACTTGCGGTGAATAGTGATCTGCCGGAGAGTGTTGTCAATGTGATCTACCGTCTCGTGGCGTATGAACTTTCCAGTGAGAGCTGGACGAATGCAACGCTGAGTGCATCTTATGACAATCAGAAACTGACCTGCAGCGTAACCGTAAAAACACCGGAAAACAACGGTGGAGACAATGGAAACAGCGGATCGAATGACAGTAACAATGGCGGAAATACAGGTGGAAACAGCGGATCGAATGACAGTAACAATGGCGGAAACACAGGTACGGACAACGGAAACAGCGGCAACACAGGAACGACGCTGACCGGCAAGCAGCGGTTTGCATCACTTTTATATGAAAATGCACTCGGCAGATCGGCAGCACAGAGCGAACTGGATTATTGGGCGCAGGAGCTGACAAACGGAAGAACGGGTGCGGAAGTGGCATACGGCTTTTTATTCAGCGAGGAGTTTCAGAATCATAATTATAACAATGCCGATTACGTGGAGCATCTGTATCTGAGCCTCATGGGACGTGCATCGGATTCGGACGGAAAAGCGGGCTGGGTCAAGACACTGGAAAACGGAACCTCCAGACTTTATGTGTTCCGCCAGTTTATCAATTCAGAGGAATTCCAGCAACTGTGCAATATGTATGAGATTCAGAAGGGCGATGTCTCATTGACGGAAGAACGCGACCAGAACTATAATGTTACAAGTTTTGTCGCCAGAAATTATACACAGTTTTTAAGCAGGAATTATGATACGGACGGTTTGAACCACTGGTGTGAAGCGATCAACCATCACACGCAGTCCATGCAGGAGATTGCTTATGGATTTGTCTTTTCCACAGAGTGCAGTAATAAGAATTTGTCGAATACAGAATATGTAAAAATGCTGTACCGCGGATGCTTTGACAGAGAGGGAGATGATGCGGGAATAAGCGATTGGACAAATGCACTGAACTCTGGTATGATGGACAGGACACAGGTGTTCTGGGGGTTTGCAAATTCACAGGAATTTGCAAATATGGTAGAAAGTTATCATCTATAAGTAAAAGGGAATGACAATATGAGCAAAGCATTGATTGTAGGTGCGGCAGGTTTTGTTGGAAGTTATCTTGCACGTGAGGTAAAAGATCATCATGGAATGGAGGTTCATGCGACAAAGCTGGCGCATGAACAGTTGGAGATACCGGGAGTGGCGATTCATGACTTAAATATTTTGAATAAGGATGAGATCGTTGCATTGCTGTACGAGGTGCGCCCGGATTATATTTTTCATCTGGCGGCACAGAGTTCGGTCAGTGTAGCATGGAAGAATCCGGGGCTTACGATTGACATCAATGTCAAGGGAAGCGTGAATCTGATGGATGCGGTGCGGGAGCTTTTTTACAAACCGCGCGTACTTCTGATCGGATCCGGTGAAGAGTACGGGCATATCCGGGAAGGGGAGACGCCGATCAAAGAGGACAACTACCTTCGACCGGGCAATATCTATGCGGCAACGAAGGTCTGCCAGAATATGATCGCCAGCATCTATACGCAGGCGTATGATATGCAGCTGATGATGGTCCGGGCATTCAATCACATCGGACCATGTCAGTCACCGATCTTTGTCATCTCGGATTTCTGCAAGCAGGTAGCGGAGATCGAGGCGGGAAAGAAAGAACCGGTGATGTATGTCGGAAATCTGGCGGCAAAGCGGGATTTTACGGATGTACGAGATGTTGTGCGTGCATATGCGCTTCTGGTACAGAGCGGAACTGCAGGTGAGACTTACAATGTCGGCAGCGGACACGCTCACGAGATCCGGGAGATTCTGGATCTGATTATCTCGCTTTCAACAAAGGAGATCCGGGTGGAGATTGACCCGAACAAGATCCGGCCGGTCGACGTTCCGATCATTGAGGCGGATATTACCAAATTAAACGCGGCGACCGGATGGAAACCGCAGATTCCGCTGGAGCAGACGATTCAGGAAATTCTGGATTACTGGCGGGAGAGAGTATAGCGTGATGGAGGAGATTGAGCGGATGGAAAAGATGTTTTCTTCGGAAGGGGTTACAAAGTCAGACCGTATGCTTCACACACCTGGAATGTTTGCCAAAAATCATTTGCTCTATGTGCAGGAGGTAGGAAGACTGGAAAGCCTCGTACCGCATGTGTGCAGGAGGGAGAATCTGGATTCTTATCTGATTTTTGAAGTGGTAGCGGGAAAGGGAAGCATTTCCACGGAAGGACAGACGATTGAACTGCATAAGGATGAGTGCGTGTGGATCGATTGTCACAAGGCTTTTGAACATGTCAGCAGCGAGGATGAGCCGTGGAAGCTGGCGTGGGTTCATTTTAATGGGAACTGTGCAGCGGAGTTCTATGAGCTGTTTCATAAAAAAAATGCGGTGCCTGTTTTTAAGACGAGTGAGAAAGAGGATGTTGCAGATCTGATCGGGAAGATTCTTGAAGGCGTAAAGGAAAATGCGTCGGAACTGGCGATTCACAGTATGTTGACGCAGCTGGTTACGGGATGTCTGCAGGAGACGACCGGCAAAGATACCATGGAGGAGGTTCGTGAGTTTATCAATGCAAATTTTGCAGAGGCAGGTATCTATACATTGCTGACAGATCGTTTTGGTATGGAGCAGAGCCTGTTAGAGCAGAAGTTCCTTGGCAGCTACGGCATCAGTGTGCGGGATTATATTTTAAACCGCAGGTTTAATGCGGCAAAAGAATTGCTTCGTTTTACGATCCAGCCAATGAGTGAGGTGATCACAGAATCCGGGATTGGCAATGAAGATTTGTTCTACCAGCTGTTCCGGGAGAATGAAAATATGACGCCGGAAGAGTACCGGAAGAACTGGGCACAATGGATTAAAGATTAAAGAAAAGAGGGAAAAAGCATGAGTTACATGGAGACTTACAAAGAGTGGTGCACAAACCCGTATTTTGATGAGAATACAAAGGCAGAACTTGCTGCAATAGGGGACGATGCGGCGGAGATTGAGGATCGTTTTTACCGTCAGTTGGAGTTTGGAACCGGCGGACTGCGCGGCGTGATCGGAGCGGGAACGAACCGCATGAACATTTATACCGTGCGTCAGGCGACACAGGGACTGGCGAACTACATTCTCTCCCAGAACGGACAGGAGAAGGGCGTTGCGATCGCCCACGATTCCAGAATCATGTCCACCGAATTTGCGGATGAGGCGGCGCTCTGCCTGAACGCAAACGGCATCAAGGCGTATGTGTTCGACAGCCTGCGTCCGACGCCGGAGCTTTCCTTTGCCGTGCGTGAACTCGGCTGTATTTCCGGAATTGTGATTACGGCGAGCCATAACCCGAGAGAATACAACGGCTATAAGGTATACTGGGAGGACGGCGCACAGATCACACCGCCGCACGACAAGAATATCCTGGCGGAAGTGGCGAAGG
>ENA-ORTT01002617-ORTT01002617.1-human-gut-metagenome-genome-assembly--contig:-NODE-2617-length-13423-cov-2.407092_pt1 | contig 13423 bp, 15 predicted proteins | sample MGYA00242074_ERZ509197 | MGnify/ENA primary metagenome ERZ509197 (study PRJEB26280, sample SAMEA2338789) | human gut metagenome | biome: human gut; feature: human-associated habitat; material: faeces...
TGGTAACTGAACGAATACTATAAATCACTTTTTTTTGCGTTTTACTCATTTGGCAGAATTCAGCAAATATGCTAAATACCAACCATTTAAGTTTTATCTACTAATTTCTGTTATCGCTTGCTTTCCTGTTACTTATGCACTTGGGCCCGTCACTCCTTTGCCACAGTATTGAAACGTTCCGGAGTCAATATTGGCATTATCAGTGAACTAATGGGACATGCTAATCTGGCAACGACGGAAATATATTTAGATGGTTTCGAAGAAAAACAAGTAGAACAAGCCATGCAGCATCTTGTTTAAATTTAGCCCTGAGTCTTTTTAGATTCGGGGCATTTTTTTTTATTTTTGGGAAAACAAAACTCCATGGCAGCGGAAGAAGAATATCAACGAACTGGTTTTGAAGGAAAAGACCTGAAAGCTATAGATACCCTTTTACACACCTATTTCGATGCTTCGGGATGGGAGTTCAGTGAACTGATACAAGCGAATAGGAATTATTACATCAAACAAGGAGCATCTCCCCATCCCGATCAATATGAATTTTTCAAGGATAAAGATATAATAATCGATTATCCCATAGATTTATACACTAAATTGGAAGACTTTACCCGGAACGATGAATACCTGATTACCGATGACCGACAGGATACCATTATCTGGTTATTACCTGATTTCTACAGCTACAATTTTGCCAGCAGTAAGTTATTCGAGGCAACCAATGATTCCGGGTTTTATTATTTCTCGGAGTTCGTCCGGCCTGATATGCTCCGGTTATTTAGATCCATGTACAAATTATTTACAGCCCAAAAACCTTTCGATCAGTTGGGTGTTTCCTCCAAGCCTATAAAAATCGTATACGGTAATAAAGAAATAGCTCTGGATAATGAGGATAACTGGTTCTTTCAACACCTGAAAGAATACCTCGATACCTATTTAAAAGAGAAAACCATTGAAGAGGTACATACAGAACTATCCCTATATAAAGCCAGGGTGGGAGCAAAATCCGATCATACCATCAACCGGATCATCACCCAGCTTTACCACTTCTTACAGGAAGAGACGCCTTACTATGATCCTCAGGGTAAGAAAACGGATAAAATCTGTACGTTCATCGCGCGCTTTCTTTCGTTAATGGGCTATATCACGATCCTCCCCGATGAAGAGGAATTTAATATCAGGCAGAAAGAGCGGAAGAAATCAAAGATCCTGAGAGACTGGATCGCTACCATCCGCACAAAAATATCCGATAATCTGAAGTGGGAAGAAACTAACGGAAAATTTAAAAGTGTCACCAACGAAATTCTTAGCCATAAGTCTTATAAGGAATATAATTCTGAAGGAGTGACTCTGGATACCCCGCTCAGTGAGTTATTCCCCAAATATTGGTAAATAAAAATTTCTTCTCTGTTTTCTATCTAACCTATTGATTCTTATTACATAGGAAATACCCCTTCAACTCCCGGAATTTCCTATTTTTAATCCTTTATTTCCCACCTTATTTTTGCATCGTAATCAAATGTAACTCCGGAGTTCTGATGGTTACATAGTTCATTGATCAATGACAAACCGATAACGAAGGCAGCTACAAATTGAGTCTTACAAGGTAGGACACTCCAAGAAAATAAATGGGAGAAAACAATTTGAGAGGCCGTAAGTTATCACCCCCGGAAGGAAAACTTGGCCAGTTGGAGCGGAAGGGGATATTATTAATTAATAAATTTAAGATTATGAAAAATCATACCAAAACCATAATTTTAACTGAAAGTAATTCTAAACAAATGTTGAAGAAAGCATCTTCCGATATAAAATTATTAGATATGAATGAAGAGATAAAAAATATCCGAATCCTGAAAGCTGCCTGGCAAGATAACGGTGAAGCTAAAGACGGTAACAAACATCTGAAACAATATCAAAAATCCCAAAAGGTTCTGAAAAAACTATTACGAACCCATCCTTTGACACTAAAATTACAATTTGCTTCTGAATACTCTGAACATACAGATTTGCCAATTGCTATTTCCACAGTCAATTTTGAAATAGTCCCCCAAATGGTGAAACAGGTTCAAGAACTTTACCAACATGAAATGTACGAGAAGGATTCTGTAAAATACTTTGTTTCAGGAGATATTTTCCATCAAGCCGATATTCCGTTACAGTATTTAAATGGAACCCTTGTCCCCAAAGGCACTCCTGTTTATGTACCAGTCTGTTCTGCTCAAAACCAGGCCCTGATCATAGGGTTATATAAGATGTCTGAACAAGCAGTCCTTCAAGGCGAAGATCCTTATGTACTTACTAACGTACAAATAAAGGACTTCAATTCTGTACAGGATTTTGCCCGCTATATGGCGGTTAATTATAGTCAGGACAGAGGATTCAGAAGTAAAGAAAAAATCAAAGTTGCTAGTTATGCTACTTACCACGAGTTTATGCAAAAAGTTTATCAAGTCAGTAAAAATCTGAAAATACCTGTAAATACTGTAATAAAGTACTATACCCAGGGAAAATTGTTAACTCCTGATGACTGGGTGAAAGTCTGGCAGGGAAAAGTGGTTGATAATGTGAAGTATGATTTAAGTGTTGGGGATACTATTATAGAAACATTACAAAATCTGGATTTAGGAGAATGTTTGAAGAGACCTTATTTGATTGACGCCATTGCTCAATTAATGAAAACAAAGTCCGGTAAAGATGGAGATAAGTACGGTATAGGAAAAGTAATAAATGCAATACATAATCTGACCTCCCGTGATGTTGAAAATATTCTCGGAGATCCGCGTAATGTCTGTAACATTTTCAGTATATTAAAAGACCGGGTAGATTCAATGCTTCCCTTGCTTGTAGCTTAGCTGTAAAGGAAGAGCCTGCTTTTAGTGGGTTCTTCTTTCAACCTGTCTTTCTTGTGTTGTTACCAATATTAAGGTTTGGTATATTTCCTCATGAGTGATCACTAACTGGGGGGTGACTTTCAGGATTTAAATATTAAACATATATAACTTCACCACCATTGGAAGATAATTACCCCGTTGCTTTATTTACCGGATTATTCCCGGAAAACCGTTCCTATATCCTCTATAATCCGGTAAAAACACCCATTAACACAATAAAATATTATGAAAATAAATTTCTCAAATCACTTGGATGTGACCTGAATTGTAGGTAACTTTGTGTCATTAAAACAGAGGTGGATTAACTCCTTCCGGAACGCATACTAAAATCATAATTCCAGATAAATACATTTGACACAAACAAAATAGAATCTCATTGTTTTATCCGATGGGATTTTATTTTGCCGGTCAGGGTACATTTCATATGATTCCTAATTGCGACACTCACCTCTTATAAATTTCAGAGATAATGAAAGACGGGAAGTGTTTTTCTTTCCTGTAACCTTTACCAGATCATTTCTTTTCAGAATCCCCCAGATACAATATAATTAATAAAGCTTATCAGATCATTCGGGGAAGATATCGGTTTATATACACTTCCTGAACCATTCTGCTCCCTGAAAACCTGGCGCACTTCATGGTAATTATATATATAAAAAATACCCCGAAGTGCAACAGTGAATATTGACACAGGAAGTGTGTTTTATTTCATTTTTAATATGAATATAGGAATTTATGATTTTAGTCAAAATCTTTCAGAAACGAAGCTATTGGATAAACTTGATTTCAATTCTTCGTTTAAGGTAAGCATAGAATGTCCGGCAGGAGGCGGGAAATCATTCTATCTTTTAGATTACCTGAAAAGGAAAAATATTCCTTTCTTATTTACTACAGATACATTATTATTAGGCCGCAGATTGGCAGCGAGGCATGATCTCCCGTTTTATTGTGCCGAGGACAGGACCTGTTATGAAGCGGAACAACTGATCACGGTTTATCAGCATATTCCTAAATTTATCCGCCGGGATACAACCCTGATAATTGATGAAGCCCATTCTCTGGTAACTGATTATAGTTGGAAGAAAGAAGCGATTGAGCAGGTGCTGACTTTCGGTTGCAGATATAAGAGAGTGATATTGCTGTCCGGAACACCTTTATATTCCCGGGATTCGTTTTATGAAGGGATGACTATTTTCAGGGCTGTCCGGAAAGAGCCGCAGGTCCGGAATTTAGTTGTCGTAAACTATAAGGAGCTGATCGGGGGAATAACGGAGCTGACCATGGGTTTAAGAAAAAACGGGAAAACTGTTGTTATCTCCCTGCTTGATAAATCCGATAAGCTTCCTTTGCTTGAGAAAAGCCTGCGTGACAGAGGGATCGTAAAGCTGGCTGTTATAAATTCCATGACTAAGCAACACAAAAAAGAAACAGAGGAAACGGATATAGAGGTAGAGGGAAGCACCGGATATTATGACCAGCTTTTGCAAACCGGGGAATTGGATGCGGAAGTGATCATCACTACTTACCGTCAGGGCTATGATTTAAAAGGGAACAATTATGAGCTGATCATCGCTCCCGGGAAAAATAAGCACTCCTATACCGATATTGTGCAAATGATGAACCGTTTCCGGGATCTTCCCGGTATGAAAGCTTATTTTCTGGTGAACAGTGAATGCGGGGAAGATCATCCCTTCGGGCTGCAGGAGGTGAATAAAACGCTTACAGATAACTATACCCGGGAAACAATGAAGTTAATGGAGAAGATGCGGAATACCGACTACAGGAAATTAAAATTCAATCAGTACTTTGAAACATCTGCTTTTCAGAAGTTTATTTATACTGAATACTATATCAACCACCACCTGATCAGTTATACCGTTTATCAGAAGATCAATAACGAACTGTACGGGAATCTTTTTAACCTGAAACATGTCCTTTCGGAATATGGTATCGGTTTACATACCTCGGGAGTTAAAATTAATTTGGTAATAAATAATAACTTAAAAAAAGAAAAAATGATAAAATATACAAAAGAGGATATCAAAATCGCTGTAGAACAATTCTATACCTACTTCCTCCAGCCTCAAACATTAAACTTTGAAGCATTCAATGCGCCAGTCAAAAATGCGTTACACCGGAAAATACGGGAATATTATGAAGAATTTAAATACCTGGATCTTTCTGATGAAAAGATACGGGATATTCTGGAAGAGAATATGGGAAATACGGAAAAAATGAACAGAACCAGAGATATCTGTATGGTCAAATACAGTCCTGATGTAACGATGCGACTTTACAGACAATTATTGCTCCAGAATTTTGAAATCGGAATGAGGATCAGCGGTGAAGAAATCGAACAGAAAATCAATAGCTTGAGGCATGAGGTCGGTCTGCCCGATCAGAAACATAATACAGCAGTGGAATATTTCAAGTTATTATTTGAAACTAAGAGAATCAAGTTTTCCGATACCCGTAAAATGGGTTATGAAATAATTTCTGCATTTTAAATATGAACCTATGAAAAAACGAGAACTTAAACCCAAAAAAACATCCACAACATTTGTGCCGTGGAAAATCACAGAAGTTTACCATACCGAGGTGGAATACTTCAATGAAGCCGAATTGAAAAGAATGGCGGAGAATTTATGTAAGTTGATGGATAATTATTTGAAGAATAAAGAGAGGGAAGAAATACATATCTGTCTCTGATTCATGGAGGATCTGATCTGTGTTAAAGATCGGATCCTTTTTTTATATCCGGATAGTAATTGTCTTAAATTCAGGCATTTTATATTTAACTACTAAAAATCCGTCATTCCCTGTATATTCGTAATACTCTTTTTTGCCTTCCGTTCGGAAATGAACGGGAGGCTTTTTTTATACCTGTCAATATGGAGCTCCGGGTAAAGGTGCTTCTTTAAATACCTGATCAGAAAAAAATTTTATAATATAATTCCAGATATACGGGGATTATTCCCTTCCCTACGCCCTGAGGTTGCCCCATTGAAAACAGTTTCTCTCTTTCATTAATCATTAAATTTAAATCAAAAATGATGGAAAATAACTTTTATGACGGATCGGTAACAGCGGGAATCGTACCCAATACCCATTTTTTTCAGGAAGTGGAGGTGGTTTATAAACCCCGTAAAAGCCTGGAATTATCGTCTGAAATAAGGTGTTCCCGTGATGCTTTTCTTTATATCAAAGAATTTTTTAAATCTTTTATGTCCCATCATGAAGAAGTTTGGATGATTTTATTAAATTCGTGCATGCAAATAATCGGTTCGTCGCAGGTCTCGAAGGGAGGTTTGGAGCATGCTTTTGTCGATGTAAGGATTATATACCAGACGGCCCTGATGGCACACGCAACAGGTTTTATTTTGGTACATAATCATCCGACAGGTGTTTTACATCCCAGTAAACCGGATGAAGAGTTGACGAAGAAAATAGTCGGAGCAGGTAAGATTTTAGATATAAGGCTCCTGGATCACCTGATTATTTCTGAGGATACTTATTTCAGCTTTGCGGATGAAGGAATTATTTTATGAATGCGGTGATTTGTGAATAAAGATTTATTTTTGGCCTACGACTACCCCTATGAGCGTTTGATAAAACGATTTAATTGATTACATTTGTTCCGTTGTTAGAGTAATTTAGCAACGGACATATTGTTTTAAATAGAAGCGTTTCAGCTTTATCCTTTGTAAGAAAATCGCCAATTTTCAAGACTAAAGGGATAAACGATTCAGACGCTCATGCTTGCCATATATTTACTTTTCGTATATATATCCGGTTTGCGTGGGGTAGTTGTTTATTTTTAGTCGGGTGTTTGGCGATACCTCTTACAAAATAAACTGACAGTTCCCACGCTTTTTTATGCAATTAACTTACCTGTCCGGGGAATTTGGGGTACTAAAACTCTTTATTAAAATGAATATAAGTGCAAATACTTTATTTCATTTTGTCTCTCAAAGGAAATTCTTAAAGGACATTTTACATGGCAAATTAATCCCAAGATATTGTGTCGAGCATTTTGAAATTAATGACTATCTTAAAGGAGATGTTGTAATTCCGATGAAATGTTTTTGCGATATTCCTTTGTCTCAAATATATGAACATACTAATACTTATGGGAAATTTGCAATTGGATTTACCAAAGAATGGGCACAAAAAGTAGGAATAACGCCTGTTATTTATATACATAATCAATCTCCACAAATACAAGACATTTTGCCAAAATCCGGTAAGAATTTTTTTGAATTCTGTAATAATAATTTAGCAATAAGATACATAAAACCATATTATGGAAAAATGTGGAGAAACGGAAAACTTACAAAAGATACATGTTTTTATAATGAGCGAGAATGGCGTTTCGCTCCTAAAAATATCGAATTATTAAATAAAAGTACATTTGAGAAAAAGAAAGATGAGTATCAAAACGCACTTAAAACTGCTCCTATTTCATTCATGTCTAGTGATATAAAATACATTATTATTCAAGAAGAAGAAAATAGAAGTAAAATTATAAATATCATTAAAAAATCCAACTTTTTCCCTGATTCAGATTCGAAAGAATCAGCGATTAGCAAAATATTTTCAGTAGAACATATCCATCTTGATTTATAAACCACAAATAAATAACAATTATGAAAAGACTATTTTACCTATTAATGATGTTATCCTGCACTCTTTGGAGTTGTAGTAAAAGTGACGGTCCTATAGATGACCCTGACGATCCTGATAATCCCGATACCCCAACTAATGTCACGCTTGATATTTCAGTTTCAGATCTTGTATTTGAGGCAGAGGGAGGAGAGAAAGAATTTACTATTTATTGTAATTCTGATTGGACTATCACAAACGAAAGTGAATGGTGTAAAACGACTGTGAATCAAGGAAATGGTAATAGTAAAATAATTGTGACGGTAGGGGTTTACAGTGAAATGGAAGACAGGAATACGAACTTGACAATTAAAGCCGGAAATATAACAAAAGTCCTGACTGTAACACAAAAAGATGGTGATGCTATTATTTTAAGCAAGGATAAATTCGATATACCGGAAGAAGGTGGAAATGTGACTGTTGAAGTGAAAAGTAATATTCAATATGAGGTTTCCATTCCATCCCAATTTCAAAATTGGATAAAACATGAACCTGAAACTAAAGCTATTACTGTAAAGAATTTTACATTTACGATTTTAGAAAACAAGGAATACGAAAAACGGGAAGGATATATAGTGTTTAATGGTAACTCTTTGAAAGATACAGTCCATATTTATCAAACTGCCGATCCAAGGACACTTATCCTGAGTAAAGACACTTACAACATTTCATCTGCAAAAGAATCTATTGAAGTGGAATTGAAATCGAATGTAGATTACTCCATTTCTATTCCCAGTTCCGCATCGCATTGGATTAAGTTACTCGAAACAAAAGCTATCCGGACTGATAAAATTTATTTTGAAATAGAAGAAAATACTACTTATGATAATCGTTCAGCCCAGGTTTTTATAAAAGATAAAAACAGTTCTCTTTGTGATACTTTATATATCAATCAATTACAACAAAATGCACTTATTTTATCTCAAAAACAATATGAAGTGCTCGCAGGAGGTGAGCAAATTTCTATTGAGGTTCAGAGTAATATTGACTATGAGATAATTATACCTAAGACAGTACAAGAATGGATAGAACAGATGCCGCAATCTAAGGCACTTACTAAGAGTATGATTAATCTTGAAATAAAACCCAATACGACCTATGATGTGCGTTCAGCTCAAGTTTTTATAAAAGATAAAAATAGCACTTTGTCTGATACAGTACAAGTGACTCAGGCAGCAAAAGGTACATATACAGGAGACATTAGTTTTGAAACAGAACAGGATTTAATTGATTTCCAGACGGCAGGATATACCAAGGTTATAGGTAATATTATTGTACAATATAACATTCGCACTTTGCAAAAATTAGATAATTTACTTACAGAAATAGATGGAAATTTGACGATTAACTGTCAGAGTCTAACAAGCCTTGACGGATTATATAATTTAAAGAAAATTACTGGAAATTTTATTACCTGGAAGGCTTGTATAACTTCATATGAGGGAATAGATAAGCTTACTGAGATTGGAGGAGATTTTGAAGTGAGGCTTCCTTATTCTTTAGAATCTTTTGAAGGATTAGAGAGTCTTGAAACAATCGGAGGGAATTTTAAAGTAATTGATAAACTTGCTTTATCTTCTTTATCCTCTTTTAAAGGCTTAAGTAGTTTAAAAAGTATCGGAGGAGATTTTGAGGTGAAGGCAAGGGTTTTAGAATCTTTTGAAGGATTAGAGAATCTCACAAACATAGGAGATAAATTAACTATAAAAGGTTGTAGTTCATTAAATAATATAGATGCCCTTAAAAATATTGAATCACTTAATGATATATCAATTACAACGTGCTCCAAATTATATGATTTCTGTGTTCTCAAAAATGTAGTACAAAATATGAGTGGCACTTTTTATGTAAATGACAATGGCTACAACCCGACAAAATACCAACTTTTAAACGGAGAATGTTCACAAATTCCGCAAGAATAATTCATCATTTCTACTCCTATACTTTAAATGTTGGGAGTAGGAATTTTAAAAACTTATAGACATGGATACAATTACATTGAAAGTAAAAACTACTAAACCAACTCAAGAAATTGAGTTCAGATTTTCAGAAACAAGAAGTTCGAAACCTATCCAATTTGAAATAGACTGGGGAGATGGAACGCTAAATATTGATCATCATTGTACACATTAATTATAGAACATTTTATAAATACAGAATTATGACAGATCCTATTTGTACAACACCTCAGGTCGGAGACCATATCATCAATTTAAACTGGAATCCCAAAGTGAATCAACAGATAATGGACCAAGTTGGAATTGATATTTTGCATCGGAAACGTGAATTACCCTATTAAAAATTTTGAGGTAATAAAAGAGTTATTACTGCAAATGATTCAATGCGTTGATATTGGAAATTTAGAAATCCGTGACATGAATCTGAAGGAAAGTAAGAGAGAATTTATAGATATCTTGCCTGAATTAGGGCATGGATATGATGAAAAAGAATTGCATTTACTAAAATATATAGAATTCTAATACAATATGATATGGAAAATTCTGAGTTATTGAAATTTATTTCTTTTCAGAAGCAAGTTTGCTCCTTTACTTTAATGGATGGTACTCAAGGAAACGGTACTCTGAACACGATTATAGTTGATACATCAGGACGCGTCATTGCTCAAATAGCTTGTCCTACTCCAAGTGGTACAGATACTATAATGCAGTTTCCAGCAGTTTTTATTAAATCTTTGACAATTATAGGGAATAAATAACTATGAAACAGTTAATTTGTGAATAGATTGGTAAAAACAAAGAAAAATAGAAACAGAGCAAACTAGCAGGCAAGACCTGTAAAAGAGAACTCCGCATGGATTCTTCTTCCGAATATTCGGGACCTGATGATATGCGGAGTGTTTTGTGTGTATAAGGAGAGAAAAAGAATGACAAAAAAAGAACTGGCATTGGAATATCATAAAAAAGGATACAACTGCGCGCAGGCAGTGGCATGTGCATTTTGTGAGGAACTCGGGGTAAGTGAAACAGAAATGTATAAAATTGCAGAAGGATTTGGTCTGGGTATGGGTATGATGGATACCTGTGGAGCGCTGACCGGACTGTTTATGCTGATCGGGTTAAAAAACAGCGGCGGAACAGAGCAGGCAGGAAAGACGAAGGCAAGCACTTACAAAAAGACGAAAGAGTACGCTGCAAAGTTCCAGGAGATTAATGGATCTGTTTATTGTAAAGAATTAAAAGGGGTAGCAACAGGAAAAATCCTTGCTCCGTGTGATAAATGTATTTTAGATGCAGTGGAACTTGCAGAGCAGTTCCTGGAAGAAAATTAAGATGGAGAGGATGAAAGCAAGGCAGGTGCTGTCCATTACGCTGACACTGTTCGCGGTGTTTTTTGGTGCAGGAAATATGATCTTTCCGCCGGCAATGGGACAGCAGGCCGGAGAACATTATATCCAGGCGCTGGCAGGATTTATCGTGACAGATGCGGGGATCGCTCTGCTTGGGATGATCGCAGTGGTGTTGGTCGGAACAGAAGTCAGTGACCTGGGAGAGCTGGTCGGCAGAAGGTTTGCGATCTTTTTATCTGTTTGCATTTATCTGCTGATCGGTCCTTTGTTTGCACTGCCGCGAACAGGAAGCGTTTCTTTTGAACTTGCAGTGCGCCCGTATCTGACAGAGCCGAATGTATGGTGGGTATCTTTAATCGTGACAGGAATTTTTTTCGGACTGACCTATTATCTGAGCGGGAATCCGAAAAAGGTGGTGAATCTGATCGGAAAATACCTCACTCCGGTGCTTTTGATCTGTATTGTCCTGATTTTTCTGGCATGTGTTTTCATGGAAAAATCACCGCATGGCCGGGTTCAGTATGGCAGCATCGGTGCCCCTCGGGGAGCATATGCAGAAATTCCGTTCTTTCAGGGAATGATTGAAGGATATTATGCTCTGGACGGTCCGGCAGGACTGGTGTTTGCCATTATCATCATCAATGCGGTCCGCGGATTTCAGGTACATGAAAAGAAGAATATCATCAAATACACGTTGTTCTGCGGAGCCGGGGCGGCGCTGATTCTTTCGGTTGTGTATTATATGCTGACGTATATCGGTGCAGTGACGCAGACGCCATTTTCCAACGGCGGCACACTGCTTCATGCAGTGGCAAGTGACCTGCTGGGTCCTGTGGGAGGAATTGTACTGGGAGTTGCGGTGTTTTTTGCGTGTATGACGACATCCATTGGACTGACAACATCTTTTGCAGATTATTTCCACGAACTGTTTCCGAATATGTCATACAAGAAGATCACAGCAATTGTCTGTCTGTTCAGTTTTGTGATCAGCAACATCGGTTTGGATATGCTGGTACAGGTATCGCTTCCGGTTCTGATGATGATCTATCCTGTAACGGTAGTACTTGTAGTTTTGTCTTTCTTTAAAAAAGGGATTGGTTCAAAACGGATGGTATATGTACTGGGGATGTTGTTTGCATTCTGTGTGGCATTTGTAGATGGAATGCAGAGTGCAGGAATCTCTCTTGGAGTTGTGACAGAAATATGTAACAAGCTTCCATTTTATGATCTGCGGCTGGGATGGATTATTCCGGCAGCAGTTGGAGCCCTTTTGGGGCTGCTGCCGGTATGGAAATATAACAGGCAATAGAAGAAACTGTCTTATATACAAAGTATATAGGGCAGTTTTTTTAAATTTGAAACCTGTTTGAAAGAAACTGCGTTATATTTATATAGAACGTTTTACAAACTGAGAATCTGAAAGGAGAGCGGGTGTAAAAATGCTTGATAAAAACTCAATAGAAGACAAAAAAGTAATCCGAAGAGGCTCCGTATTTTCATGTGGAGGTTTCTAGGGTGACATGGTATAGTAAAAGGGACAAAAAATGACAGGAGTACAACATGATAAAAGAAATCAGAGAAGAGTTAGATCAACTTGGGGAAGAGAGCTATAAGCAGTTTAATCAGAAGCTGATCCCAGGGACCGATCATGTGATCGGTGTTCGTATGCCGGCTCTTCGAAAGCTGGCAAAAGGAATTGCAAAAACAGATTCGAAACAGTATCTGGAAGAAGCACAGACAGAAATAGATGAACGGTCTGCGCATGAAGAAATTATGTTATACGGACTTGTTCTGGGGTATGCAAAGATGAGTACCGAACAGAGAATGCAGGCGCTTGATATGTTTGTTCCGAAGATTCATAACTGGGCAGTCTGCGACAGCTGTTGTATGGGATATAAGTTCATGGAAAAAGAGCAGGAAGTGTGGTTTTCTTATCTCCGGAAGTATCGGAACAGCAGCAGGGAGTTTGAAGTCCGTTTTTTTATCGTATCCCTGCTGGCGCATTACATTAACGAAGCCTATATTGAGCAGGTGCTTGAGATTCTGAATCATACCAGTCATGAGGGGTATTATGTGAAAATGGCAGTGGCATGGGCTGTATCAGTCTGTTATGTCAAATTTCCGATTCAGACAAAGAGACTGCTGCTGGCAAATGAGATGGATGATTTTACACATAATAAAGCGATCCAGAAAATCCGGGAATCCTATCGGGTGAGCAGAGAAGAAAAAGTGGAATTGAATCGGTTAAAACGATAGAAGCGACAGGAGGAATGTGTGATGCGTCAGATGCGTTTAGAAAAAAGAGAGATTAAGGATCCGGCAGAGCTGGAAAAAGTGTTGGATGCATGTAAAGTGGTGCGTATAGGAGCAATGGATGCGGAGGGGATGTTTATTGTTCCTGTAAATTTCGGATATGAATTTTGTCAGAAAGAGCGCAGCTTAAAATTGTATATCCACAGTGCAAAGGAAGGACGGAAAGCGGAAGCATTTGCAGAAAACCCGAACGTAGCAATTGAAATGGACTGTGGCCATGAGGTGATCCGTGGAGATTATACATGCAGCTATT
>ENA-ORTT01002620-ORTT01002620.1-human-gut-metagenome-genome-assembly--contig:-NODE-2620-length-13397-cov-11.265028_pt1 | contig 13397 bp, 13 predicted proteins | sample MGYA00242074_ERZ509197 | MGnify/ENA primary metagenome ERZ509197 (study PRJEB26280, sample SAMEA2338789) | human gut metagenome | biome: human gut; feature: human-associated habitat; material: faeces...
TCGCCAGGATTTCTTTCTTGCAAGGCTTTGAATACAGCACATGGCTTTTGCGGTCGAATAGAAGCTCTTTGTCCTTCATCTGATTGCCTCCCTCCTTGTTCTTTCTTGCGTGCATGAGACCATCTCAGATTTAACCCGCTTTTCGGCAGACAAACCATGCCATGCTTTTCAGGTTTCCCATGTCCACATCCGTATACATTCCATCCAGCCGTGCTTTCAGACTGGAAACCGTCTCATAGGGCGGTGTGAAAAAACCTGCCTTTTCATAAACATGCCGAACAAACCAATCCGTCCGCTTGTGCTCGCCCATCACATAAAAGCAGCCGCAGAATGTCCCGCCGGGTCTCAAAACCCGGAAAACCTCCCGATAGGCGGCTTCCTTGTCCGGAAAAGCATGAAAGCCGTTCAGCGACAAAACGATGTCGAAGGTGTCGTCTGCATAGGCGAGTGCTCCCACATCTCCCTGCCGGAAGGTTACATTTTTCAGGTGCAGGCGGTCAGCCTTTTCCCGTGCCTGCCTCATCATATCGGGCGAATAATCGAGACAGGTAATGTCCGCCTCCGGCATAGTCTGATAAACCGGCATGGTCAGAATCCCTGTTCCCACTGGCACTTCCAGCAGCTTGCCAAAAAAATGCTCCGGAATACCGGACATTGCCTCTTCCAGATAGGCGTCGTTTTCCGCCTTGTTCATTGCCCACACCAAGCGGCACACCGCTTTCCCGCTCAGAGTAGAGCAGGTGATCATGCCGTCATAAAGGCTGTTTCCACCTGTCATTCGGTACGCACCGCGAATGGCTTCTTTTCGTTCCATGGTTCTTCCTCCGTGTTTCAATCATCACACGACCGTTTCTGATCTCATTTTTTCAAAATGTCCACGATTTTCGCAAAGTCCTCATTTGCCTCCTTGAAGATCGGCAGCATACAGTAGCAATGCACCATCTTCGGGCGGGCGGACACCGTATAGGGGACATTTGCCCGTTTGCAAGCTTCCTCAAAGTCCGGCAAAGCACCGTAGAGCACCTCGTCGGCAGAATAGAAGAAGTGAATATCGCCTACGCCGGTAAAATCTCCCCGGGAGCCGGAGAGCATATAGGCCGGCACATTCTCACAGCCATGTCGCATGAACTTCTCCACCGTCACCATAAAGGCATAGTCGATGGAAACGTCCCTTTCATCGAGTACCTGCATCCGCGCTCTTTCCGCATCGTTCCACGGTACTTCACAGGGGGATACAACGACGATGTGTCTCGGCTACGGCAGCGGCTCGGGCTGCGCGTTGTTGTGCGCCGCGATCCCCAAAGCCAGCGCACCGCCGGAGGAAAAGCCGCAGGTACTGACATTTCCGCCGCCATACAGCCCAATCATTTTCCGGTAACATTCGTAAACCATCGCATAGGTTTCGGTGATACAATACTCCATGCAGAGGGGATAAAACGGGAACCACACATCACAGCCGGTCTCGCGGCAGAGCTTGCGCATCACAGGCAGGTCGCCCTTATCGGGGCTGATCACCATGCCGCCGCCAAAGAAATAGAGAATCGCGCGCTCGGACGGCTTCGGATGTTCTCGCACAATCAGGCAGAGAAAGCCGTTTACCGCGATCGTTTCATAATATGCCTTGCGGTCGGTGGGCGTAAAAACGCCACGATGCCGGTTCTGCTTTTCAATTTCCTTTCTCAGTGCATCCTCCGGCAAGGCGAACGCCTTTTTCGCGCCGGAGAGCTTGTATACGCTGCGTAAGATAGATGCAAAGATACTCATGATTTAGCCCCCTCATTTCCACGCCGTAATGCAGAGCCAGCTTTTCTTTTTGTGTATCTGCACATCGTGAAAGCCCGCCTGCTCCAGATACATCTTCAGCTCGGCGTCCTTGTAGATGGTCATGCCGCCGATGATCTCCGTCCACTTCTTGTCCTTGTCCGTATCGCCGTTGCTTTCGTTGCAGATGAGTAATGTCCCGCCGGGCTTCAGCACCCGGTAAACCTCACGGAAGCACTGCGGCAGATCGGGCCAGAAATAGACGGTTTCAAAGGCCGTTACCGCATCGAACCAGTCGCCTGCAAAAGTCATATCCGCCACGCTGCCTTGCAGAACGGTGCAGCGGCCCTCCGCTATGGCGGCCTCGTTGACCTTTTTGGATTTCTCCACACTGACGGGGGAATAGTCAATACCCTTCACAATACCCTCCGGGCATTTTTTCAGAAGTCTCTTGATGTTCGCCCCTCCGCCGCAGCCGCAGTCCAACACCTTGGCGTCCGGCGCAGCATTCAGAAATTGAAGCCCCCACCGGGCCACGGCGCTGTGCCCGACATTCATCATGGCGACCATAATTTTCCCGCCAAAGCCCACGGGCTTGCGGGTGTTTTCAAAGAATGACATATCACACCTCCATTTTTACACACTCGGCATAGGTCAGCGGGAACGAGGCTTTCAGCACAGCGCTTTTCCGCACCGTCCAGCTGTTCTGCCTTAGGAAGCGCAGGTATTCCGCGCTCGTCCACTTGCTGTGGAGAGGGAAGCCTGCCAGCTTCATGAAAAATGCCCTGACCTTGCCGGTAAACGAGTTCCCTGCGTGGGTAAAGGTCGGCGCAATCAACACGCCATCGTCTTTCAGCACCCGGCGAATCTCGGCAAGGGCTTTCTCCGGCTGCGGCACGATATGCAGTGCGTTGGACACGATCACCACATCAAAGGACTTATCTGCATAGGGCAGGCGGAACATATCCTGCACGGAAAAGTGCAGCTTTGCAGATTGATTATCCCGCTTTGCTTCAAGAATCATCTCCGCAGAGGCGTCCGTCGCCTCGATGTGCGCCGCCGCGTTTACGATGTGTTTTGCGATCAATCCCGTGCCGGTCGCCAGCTCCAACACCGTCTTGGCTTTTACAACCGGCCGGATTAGCACATACATCTCGTCATACGCCACCCGATCCTTTCGCATAAAGCGGTCATAACGTCCGGCATTTTTGTCCCAGAAATTCTTGTGTTCTCGCATCTCTTTCATTCCTTTCGGCGTTAGATTCATCTAACCGATACGCACAGTTGTTCGGTTAGGGGAGGCTAACCTACATGTCTTGAAAAAGCCGCATTTCTGCGGCCTTTCGGCTTATTCAAATAGCTCCCTGCAAGCACCGTACACCAGCGTTTCCAGCACCTGCGGGTATAGCTCCCCGATCTGCTCCTTATGGGAAACTGTGAGAATCAGTCCCTGCACCGTGGCGGCAGCCAAAGAGATGCCGCGACTCGGCACAAGGTCATATTTTTCCAGAAGCTGACGGATGTGCGTCTCGTCATCGTGGTAATGGATGTTTTTGACATCCTCCGGCAGTCTCTGCAAAAGCAGCTTCGCATCGTTTTCAATGAAAACCATGTCGCCGGTATCGGACAGCCTCCGGCAGACGGCCAGAACCGCCTCTGCCTCGCGCTCCGACGATGGCAAGCCGTTTGCTTCGCTCAGTGCATGGTCAGCCACTCCGTAAAGCTCGGAGTGGATACTTTCCAGAACTGCGAAGAAGGCCATCTCCTTGGATTCGTAGAATTTATAAAACGAGCCTTTTGCGATACCGACAGCCTTTGTCAGTTGATCCACTGAGGTTTTCTTCATCCCCAGTGTGACGGCGCAGCGTCTTGTTTCCTTCAGCAGCGCCTTGTGAAGTTGTTCTGTTTCATAGTCGGTAAAAGCCAAGCCCACGCCTCCTTAAATATGACCCATTTGGTTCTTTTGGTCATATTATACCGCGTTTCTTTCTGTTTTGCAAGAGGTGCGGAGAAAAAATCACTAATCAAAAGGGGTTCAGCGTTGCAGAAAGAGACGCTGGAATTCCGGTAATCGTTGTCGCCGCGGTAAAAGAAACTATATCGTAAAAGGGCATCAGAGCGAAGCATCCAAACGCTGCGTTCTGATACCCTTTTTGTTTCATATTGCACAGATGGGGTGATTGCAAGGAGAAGAACAGAAATTCACACAACATGAATGACGTATTCACATAATACTACTGCTTTTGCGCTATCATTAACGTTCGATCTTGCATCAATCCGTTTTAAGGTGAGACCTTTTAAGTTGCTCCGTACTCCTTCGCCGCATGATCATCTGCCGCGCCTGCCGATTCTCCGCATCCTCTCCGAGCAGTCGAGACGTTTCCTGCTTGGCGCTGAGCAGCATAATAAGGGAAGGCTTCTCGTGCATGGTGCCCTCTAATTTCTGTTCTACCTCCTTTTCCTGCACAGGACGGATTGCATTCCGCGCTTTGTACAGCTCCACCGGATCAAAATCCGCAGTCTGCGCTTTCAGCTCGGCATATTCAGTCAAAGCCTTATCCAGTTCAACGGAATATTTCTGTTCCCGCGTCTCCATCTTTTTCAGACAGGCCTCCATGGTGGCAATATCCACAGAACGCACCATACCGAGCTTCTTTTGGAGTATAAGCACGGCCTCCAAATAATCCTCTCCGGCAGTATGAAGTTTCATAGGCAGCTCCTTTCGCCATTAAGCAAGACTCCATCCACCCGCACTCTTTCGGATATTGACAAAATCCTGATAGATACCGGGCTGTTTCAAAAGTTCCTCATGGGTTCCTTGCTGTGCAATCTGGCCGTTGTCTATAACTAAAATCTGATCGGCGTTCTGGATGGTATTTAGGCGGTGAGCGATTACAAGCAGGGTCTTTCCCTTCACCAATTCGGAAATAGCCTCCTGAATATAGCTTTCATTGTCCGTATCTACACTTGCGGTAGCTTCATCCAAAATGACAATAGGCGCGTCTTTCAGAATACAGCGGGCAATCGAAATACGCTGTTTTTCGCCGCCGGAAAGTGTTGCACCGCCCTCACCAACCACCGTCTGGAATCCGTCGGGCAAAGCCATAATGAAATCATAGCAGCGGGCTTTTCTGGCCGCCTCATAAACTTCTTCTTCCGTGGCATCCGGCTTTCCCATGATGATATTGTTGTAAATGGTGTCCTGAAACAGATACACGCGCTGGAATACCATGCTGATCTGATTCATCAATTCCGACAGAGGTACATTGCGAATATCCACGCCCCTTATCGTCACATTGCCAGATTTTACATCCCAAAGTCGCGCCAGCAGGTTTGCAATGGTGGACTTACCACTACCGGATGGCCCAACCAGCGCCGTCATAGAATTTTTCTTCATGGCAAAACTGATATGATGCAGAACCTCTTTGTCCTGATAAGCAAATGTAACATTGTTGAACTGGACTTCCGACTGTCCCGGCTGTGCCTGAGCTGGAATATGCTGCTTGCCATTGTCGGAAAGTTCTGGTTCATCCAGTACCGCTTCAATACGATCAAGGGCAGCGTTCATAACGGTCAGTCTGGAGGCTTCTCCATAGAGTGCCTTCAACGGACCAAAAAGATCAAATACAAACAGCAGAACCCCCAACACATAAGCCAAAGAAAGCGCACCGCTCTGTTCCAACACAATAGACAGGCCGAAATTTGCCGCAATACCAATACCGTAAAGGATATTCAGCCCCATTGTCCACGGGGTCATTTTCCGTTCAAAGTCAAGCGATGTATTTCTGGAACGCTTGAAATTGCCGGACAATTCTTCGGATTTTTCTCCAAGCAGGTTATAGCTCTTAATAACACCAATGCCCTCCACAAAAGACAGCACCGCATCGGTTAGCCGTTCGCTCTGCTCCTGACGGCCTGCTGCTTCTCGCAGGGAAACTTTGTTCATCCCCTTAGATGCCAGCCATGCCAAAATAGTAACTATCGCGGCGATCAAGCCAAGCTGCCAATTCAGATAAAACATGAACGCCAACAAAACCAGCGAGGACAGCAGATAGCTCATCATGTTTCCCAGCGTACTCATAGCAGCTTCTTCAATGAACACCATGTCGGTACTGAGGACAGAACTGATCTTTCCAATATTGCCGGAAGTGAAATATCCCATTGGAAGTTTTCTTAGATGGTCACCCAATTCGATACGCTTGTCGGCAAACATCAAATATCCCGCTGCACTTTGCAGGCTGTCACTAAGATAGTGGACGAACATCTGAACCAGCACAACAACAGCAAGGCCAAGTCCTACATAAAGGCAGGTCTGCCCGGTAATTGTCTTGCTTGCAAATCCGCTCAAAACCACAAAGGTCAGAAAAATCGGCATTTTGGACAGAATGGATTCCAGAAACGCACAAACAAATGCGCCCTGAATATGGCTCTTATAACGGCCAGAAAGTTTCAATATTCTTGAAAACAAAGCAAACATTTATTTCCCCTCCTTTGCAGTATGTACTTTCCACTCAGCGCTGTCCTGTGCCGCTTTCCACAACTTTTGATATTCTGGGCAGGACTGGATCAGCTCCTGATGTTTGCCCGTTGCAACCAGCTTTCCGTGATCCATAACACAAATCTGATCTGCGTTCATAATGGATGGTAATTTATGCGCGATAACCACAAGGGTCTTACCTTTTACAAGTTCTGCAATGGCAGACTCCATCTTTTCCTCGTTTTCAGGATCGGCATAGGCAGTTGCCTCGTCAAGCACCACAATAGGAGCATCCTTTAAGATTGCCCTTGCCAGAGAAATACGCTGGCGCTGACCGCCGGAGAGCATTTTTCCTGCATCACCAGCCATCGAATGAATACCCTGCGGAAGTTTCTCAAGGAACTCCATACACTGAGCTTTCTTTGCGGCCTCCACCACTTCTTCATCCGTTGCGTTCAACCGACCAAGCCGAATGTTTTCGAGCAGAGAGGTGTTGAACAGGTATTGATCCTGTGCCACATAGGAGATACGGCTGTTGAGTGCTTCAAGGCTCATATCGCATAATTTCTGCCCACCGATGGAAATACTGCCTTTCTGTGGGTCATAATAGTGAATCAGCAGTTTCGCTAATGTACTCTTGCCGGAGCCAGATTCACCAACAAGGGCTGTTTTCTGTCCAGCTTTTGCCGTAAAGGAAATGTCATGGAGAACCTCATCCTCAATTACAACAGGCTTTCCATCCGGGCCGGGCTGTGTGGTCTGATAAGCGAAAGAAACATTGTCATAAGTAATGGTGTCATCTTTCCCGTGGAACGCATCTTCTGTCTGCTGGAGCTCTGGCGCATCCAACACCTGCTCCAATGCAGAAATTTTATAGTTGAGCTGGGGCATGGTAGGCAGGAAACCGAGAGATTTCAGCAGTGGCATACCAATACTTAAAGAAAGACACAGTACTAAGATCAAATTAGGCAAAGTAGACCAGCCAGAGAGAACGAACCATGCGCCAACAGGCAAAGTCAGAATAATGGTGCATGGAAGCAGACTGCTGTAAATTGCCATCCACGGCCACGCCGCCTTGTACCACGCCAGAGTATAGTCCCGATAATCTGATACATCTTTGCGGAACCGCTCATAGGAATCTGCGTCCTTATTGAATACCTTGACAACTTCCATACCGTTAATGTACTCAATAATGGTATTGTTCATCTTCTGTCCGGCCATGTAGTAAGGCCCCATTTTCTTCATGCCGACGGAATACATCGTCATCATGGCAATCAGACTGATCGGAATAGATGCCAGCGACAGAAGCGCCAGTTTCCAATCCACCAAGAACATTGCCACATAAACCGCAATAGGGATCATTAGATTTGCAATTCCCTCCGGCATGGAGTGAGCCAGTAAAACTTCCAGACTGTCTACATCATCCACGAACAGCTTTTTGACTGTGCCGGTGCCTTTATCCTGAATGACACCGAGGGGCAGCTTTTCAAACCGTTTTTGAAGTGCCGTTCGCAGACGGAGCAGCGTGTCATAAGCAGCTTTGTGAGAAAGATTCAGTCCCCAGCCATAGAAAAGGGCTTGCAGCACCAGACACGCCAAGACAAGAGCCACGCGCGAAATGATAAAGGACGCTCCAATAGATTCACCCATGACCAGCGGCGCTATCACCTGATAAGCCAGCACAAAGGGCAGGACACCCATCAAGACGCTGACCAGCACGATGGCCGTTGCTGCATAAAGCCCCTTCTTATGAGGCCCTGCATACTCAAATACTTTTTGAAACATAATTCCAACCTCCTATCAGTTAAAATATTTTTCGGACAACGTTTTCAAAATTTCTGGTGAAAGCCTTTGATTTTGAATAGCCCCGTCATCATCCAACTGAACCACCTCCGTACAGGTACGAACAATGAATTCAAAATCGTGTGACACCACAAACACGATCACACCAGAGCTTGAAAGTTGTTCGATCAGTTTGCTGACACGCACCATAGAATCATAGTCCAAACCACTGGTAGGCTCATCAAAGTAGATTACCGGGCTGCCCTTTACGATTGCCGCACCGATAGTAACCCTCTGCTTTTGACCACCTGAAAGGGATGCCGGATGCCGTTCCCGGTAATCTGATAGTTCCAGTGCTTTCAGCGTTTCATCCACTTTTTCTTTGCAATCGTCTTTCATACCAAGGGATAGTTCTTCCTCCACGCTGCTGGCAAAAAGCTGATAATCCGTATCTTGCATGACAAGATAGGAATGTGACCGCCGCTGGCGTGGTGTAAGTTTTTTGCCGTCAAAGCAGACCTCGCCACGTTGCTGCTTTAAAAGGCCCGTTAGAATAGATAAGAGGGTTGTTTTTCCGGCTCCGTTATAGCCCAGAATACCGATCACATCTTCTGCATGAGCTTCAAAGCTGACATTTCGGAAAATATCCGGCCCTTTCTTGTAGGCAAAACTTAAATTGTGAACTTCCAGCCGATGTGTCTCGTCCTTTGTGTGCGGTCTTTCCTGATAATGTTCTGCATCGCGTTCCGGGTATGCTGTCCGCAGGCCATAAGAAATTCGTATTTCTTCAGGCAGAGAGCAAAACTGTTCCCTTGTGAACTCATGCTCAATTTTTCCATTCTGAATCAGAAAGGCTCGGTCAATCAGATCGCGCAAATAATAAAAACGATGCTCTACCACAAAAATGGTGTATCCAGCGTGTTTCAGTTTTCCCATAATTTCTGCCAGCCGTTTGGTAGCGGCATAGTCCAGATTGGCCGATGGTTCATCAAAAATATATACTTTTGGCCCCAGCGCATAGACAGAACCGATTGCAATCTGTTGTTTTTCCCCGCTGGATAAAGCAAAGATACTTCTGTTTAAGTAATCTACCAATTCCAACTCTTTCGCCGCTTTTGCAATACGGTCAATCGTTTCCTCGCGGGGCAGTCCGAGATTTTCGCAGCCGAAAGCCAATTCTCGCGTGGTATCCGACATAAAGAACTGAGAACGTGGATCTTGGAATACCGTTCCAACCTGTCCTGCCAATTCAGACGGCTTCATTTCCAGCAGCGAATGGCCATCCATAAGCAGATCGCCTTGGATTTCTCCGGGATAAAAGTGCGGAATCAGACCATTAAGCGAGCGGATCAGGGTTGTTTTGCCGCAGCCGCTTCGCCCAGTCAAAAGAATAAATTCTCCTGTCTGTACGGTCATATCAATGCCACGGAGGGTAAAGTCTTTGCTTTCTTCATAACGAAAGCTGAAATTCTGAAATGAGATCATCGTCACACCCTCCATAAAATGATTTCCCCAATTCTAGTCTGGTCAATAAACAGCAACCCGACCAAAAAGAGGATACCCAACAGCGATACCACAATTTCCCGCCACGAAAAACGGATTGGCCGCAACGCATATCGTTTGCATTCCAACTCCAGACCGCGTGTTGTGCCGGATGCAGCCAGTTCATCGGTAACTTTCAAGCACCGCATCAGCAGAGGTATCAAAATGTATTCTATGGTTGCTAACGGATGGGATACTCGTTTCCACACGGTATCGCTGATACCGCGAATATCCATCGTGCTTCGGATTTGTCGATATTCAATCCGTAAAGTAGGGATATATCGGAACATAACAACAAAGGGGATTGTGACTGCCTGGGGCAGACGCATCCGTTGAAGTGCCACCATTAAGTCATCCATGTATGTAGTTCGCAATATCCAAAGTCCCATCATCATGATAGGAATCAATTTTAAGACCGTCACGCCGAACACGCTCATAATCACACTTAAAACCGGAACTTGGACATAACGAAGCAGGGCATTGAGATAAGCAACAATAATATAGATCACTATCATTTTGACAGCCCATTTTCCACCGTTACCCAAGGCAATAAACAGCCCATAAACAAGCATGAGCGCGAGACTGACAACTTCTCCGGCCAGAAAATAACTGACAAAACCAATGCAGACCAAAAGAAGTATCTTGCAGCGTGGGTCGAGGAGCGCAGAGCCATGTAGGGGCTGGCGCTCAATTATTTGTTTAATTTGTGCTTCTTCCATTCATATGTCTCCCTATAAAAATCGAAGCGCGGGACTGTTCTCAGCCCCACGCTCTGAAGTCAGGCAGCCCGCTTGCCTGTATTGCCGGATAAAGTTTCAGGGGGCTGATCCTGTTATTTTACTGAAACAAGTCCAGCTTTGATAAAGTGTTTTTTCAATGCTTTCTGACCGATAAAGCCACCAATCAGACCGCCCACCAATCCGGCAGCAACAATGACTACCAGCATGGGAACGGAAGTAATGTTCAACATTCCCTGAATGTACTCCGGGGCAATATTGTTTTTCTCCATTGCTCCGACAAACGCGCTTTGAAGAAATTTGATAGGGCAGATAGCACTAAAAGCAAAAATAGCACTGAACAGCGCATAGGCTGCCATCATGGACTTCATTGTAATTTCATTCCGGCTCATAACCAGGAAATCGCAGATGACACCGCCAATTATCAAACCGATAGGAATGAACCAGAAAGCACCCACCAGCAGAAACAGGATAGCCTGAATTGCGGCGCAAATGGTAAACACGCCTTTCTTCGGTACCTTAGCCAGTAGAAGCATCATAACGATGCCATTCGGGATTGCAACAACGGATGGGTAAAATACATTTGTTACCGGGCCAGCCACGCTCATAATGGTGCTGATAATCATGCAAATAATCCACATAAGGGCCGTTAAAACACCGATGAGAATAAAATCTTTCGCATTTAACTTTTGTTTCATAATACTTATTCCTCCTCCCTTTATTTGGAAAATAAAAAATGCGATGCGGTTAATCTTCTCTAACCACATCGCAAATTGTACCAATTTTCGTCGTTACATCCAACCCAAACTCGATTTCATTCTACCCAAAATCGGTATTTTCAGGTTTAGCCAATCGTATTTTCATCTTTATAATTCTTGGGTATTACCCCATATTTCTTTTTGAACGCAGCCGCAAAGTTGCTTGGTTTTGAATATCCAACCAGCATCGCGATCTGACTTACGTTCAAGTCACTTTCCAAAAGAAGCCCCGCAGCCTTTTCCAGTCTTTGATCTATAATATATGCGTGAACCGATGTTCCAAATAAAGAATTAAATCCTTTCGTCAGTTTAGAAACACTGATATTTACCTTTTTCGCCAGTTCCTCACAGCTTGGTGCAAAAGCAAGCTGACTGTCAATAATCCTTTTTGCTTCGGTAATCGAATCCCTGTCACTTTTGGAAATGCTAATATGGTTCGATGAAAGAATACTGAGTTCCAATACTTCACTTAAATATACAGACAGCAATTCAAAAACTTTACTTTCCAAGAATAGATACCCTAAACCACCTCGGTATTGCGTAAAATCTTTTACCTCCGCAAAAATGTGCTCCATATACGGGGTAACGCTCACTTTTGAAATCCCTGTCAGTAATTTCTTTTCATAAGCGTTTATTTCACTATCTTCAAGGTAGTCATTCAAAATTTTGTGAAAATATGGCATGGGAATTTTTATATTCTTAAAAAGGAAATCTTTCTTCCCAGAATAACACAAATATTCCATTTTACCATGTCCCCGATAAATGCAGGATTCGCCTTTCTGGATGCTGACACTTTGACGTGCATCTGCAATATTCCACGATACGCCATCATTGAAGCAGAATAAAAGTTGAATATAATCTTCGCAGCTTACACCCTGCACATTCATATCTGAAAAATAGTTCATTTTCCAGTCTGATACAACAGCTCCTTGCTTTGTAACAACTTGCGAAATCTGACCTGTTCCCATATCAGCCGGAATATCTATTGTCACTGTCTGCGGAGAGTTGGAGAGCAGATCGTGATACAGCTTCGTCATATATTGGTTTGTCATCGTGCGCCCTCCTTCTCTAGTTAGTTAAAGCTAATCACATAATACTTTATATTTGTTTTTTAGTCAAGGTAATCTAAACTATTGACTACTCTCTAAGAGTCAACATATTAATTTTCAAAGTATGCCATATCCCATGATTGTTCCGTTATTGATATCATAACTTCTCTGGTTCACGGCATCGCTGGAGTTTCCCTCTACCGTGTATACTGTACTTCCCTCAGTTTTCTCTACGATTCCCACATGGTCTGAGGTTCCATCCCCGTTCCAGTCAAAAAAGATCAATGTTCCGGGTGCTGGCGAATATCCACGGCTCTTCCATTTTCCCTTGCTCTGAAACCATGCGATTCCGTCATCACACAGAGAAAACTTCGGCATCTTACCGCTCTCGATCAGTCCAGTCCTGCCTGATCCCCACACTAGCTGGCAAAGCAGGCACACCATGCTACATGGCTGTCAAATCCATACCACGACCAGAACTTCTGGCCTCCATTGTTTCCAAGCTGGGTAAGTGCCACCGATGCGATCTGACCGTTGCCGTAGTTATACCCTTGCAGGGACAGCTTCAGCTTGTCCATGTCCTGGGGGCTGGTGCATCCGGCTTCCTTCAGCCAATCCGCATAATACTGGATTCCCACCTGTATGGAGTAGTCCGCATCCTGGATGGCATTGGAGCTGTTGGAGTACCGAGTGTTGTATGGGCACTCACTGCTCTGCATGGGATCTGTCCCCCGGCCGCCGGATTCCTGCATCATGATTGCCTGTATCACCGAAACGTATTCGGGGATTCCATACTGGTTGGCGTATTTCTGGATAGTTGATGTGTAGGAAAGAACTTCCTGGCTCAGTGCTTCGCTGCTCTACAATCAACGTTTAGACTCGTACATTCAGAATTTCGTCAGTATTTTCATACATTCTCACCATGGATATCCGACCCCCGGCATATAGGCAACACCATCCACCTCTGGACAGCTTTTGTGTCTGGTCTGAAAACCAGTCTTACGGTTGCTCTCTGCCGACTTCACCGAGCTCTATAAACTTTTGGAGAGAGCCGTTTTTCTGTCTCCCAGCGAATCCAGTTCCAATTCATCGTAGGATGTAACCTCGCGCAGCTCCGCAATATCAAATACGGCAAGACGTGCACCGCAGGAAATCAAAATCGACTTAGCGGTTTTGCCAGAGACAAATTGTCAAGGACTTTTTAATCAAATTCACAAAAAAGGTGCCAGAAGCATTGTATGGCTCCTGACACCTCGTTTGATAGATTACATTTTTCCGTTCAGCAGGTCTT
>ENA-ORTT01002655-ORTT01002655.1-human-gut-metagenome-genome-assembly--contig:-NODE-2655-length-13210-cov-2.469175_pt1 | contig 13210 bp, 13 predicted proteins | sample MGYA00242074_ERZ509197 | MGnify/ENA primary metagenome ERZ509197 (study PRJEB26280, sample SAMEA2338789) | human gut metagenome | biome: human gut; feature: human-associated habitat; material: faeces...
GCAGAAAATTACTTTTGCAAATAATATTGCTTGCCTGGCCAAAAATTTCCATTCTTCATTGATTTTTGCATATTGAGAATGAACCAAAAAATAATCACCAAGAAAGGAATTAAAAATATGAAAAAAATGACAAAAGAAGAGTTTGACAAACTCCAGGAATCAGGGAAATCATTCTGTAATTACTGTACTAACCATGCGTGTGAATGCTGTAATGTCTCAAAACTTATTGCAAAGGCATATGTGGCAGAAAGGCTCTCTGCAAGCAAATAATTTGAAGAAAGGAGCAAAAAAAAATGACAAAAGAGCTCTACGAAAAACTGGACATGGCAAGTAAAACACTTTGCGAATATTGCGAAAATGCTGAATGCTCATGCTGTCAGGTGACGCGCCTGATGGATGATGCATACATTGAGGCAGTTAATGCCGACATCGTAGAAGAGTGAAAGGAAATATGGTCATGAAAGAATATAGCATTAAAGAAGCTTAGTCTGTTTAACATTTTTTGGTGGCAGCAATATTTCCGTTTTCTTTTGCGTAAAAATAAAGCATATTAAAAAAGTAAAGTATTAAGAAAGGAATGGTAAATATGATAGACCGAACTTGCATCAGTGAAACATTTGGCGATTGTACAGCGCTATATAATGTATATTTCGATAAGCACTGCACAGTGGAAGAATTTATCCACGAGGTATTAAAGAAATACAAAGACGAATGGGGTTATTTTATTGTATCTGCGATACCAGATTCAAATTTCTTTTACAGCAGCAGTGATTGCGATATTTGTGAATATCATCATGGAGAAATAACTAAAGATTTTTCATCTCCAGGTACACTAAACGCGCATATCGTGAGGATACAGGGACACGGTGGATGGACATGCATGGACTACAAGATATTAATTTCAGAAGACTAAACTAAACAATACGAAAGGAAAAAACACATGCAAACAATAGTTTTTGCAACACGCAATCAGGACAAACTGAAAGAAATTAAATTAAAGAAATTCTTAAAAATATTCCAGGCATGGAGAACATCCGACTGATTTCAATGGCTGAAGCCGGTATGACAGAGGATATTGTGGAAGACGGCAACGCATACGAAGAAAATGCACTGATTAAAGCAAAATATGTATGCGAAAGAACTGGAATGATTGCATTGGCAGATGATTCAGGGACAGAAATCGATGCACTGGATTGACAGCCTGGGATATATTCCGTAAGATTTCTTGGCAAAGATACGCCGCAGGTTGTTAAAAATGCTTATATTTTGGATAAGCTAAAAGGACTTCCAAACGAAAAAATAAAAGCACGATATATGTGCTGTATCGCAGCAGCGTTTCCAGACGGAACGACAAAGACGACGATGGGTACGCTTCCAGGTATCATTGCATGCGAGGTTTCCGAAGGAACAACCGGCTTTGCGTATGACCCAATCATGTACATCCCGGAATTTGGAAAGACAATGGCTGACATGACGACAGAAGAGAAGAATGATATTAGCCATCGCGGGCAGGCGTTAAAGAAAATGAGCGTTATGCTATTAAAGAAGTTAAAGGACGAGTAATCTGTCACAAAGGCGGCATCTTTTGCCGCCTATTTTTGTTTTGCATTGTTGTTCGAAAAAATTTCTTTTTCCAGTAAAATTCAGCATATTATATGTATGACAATAAAGATTTGCTTGTCTACTGCCCGGGATAGGTATATCCCGCTATGCGAGTAAGGAGCGCTCGCCTTCGGAGAATGTTAGGATTGATATAAGCGTATAGAATACAACTTATATTAATGGATTCATTCGCGTGTAGCCGAAGTCAAAAAATCCGTAGATTTACATACAGGCGTACGGACTGTAACCCTCTGACAGGACAGAGGTTAAATATTTTCCTTCTTGTGAAGCGAGATAGCTGGCGGACAGCGAAATAACTACACACAAAATATACAACATTTAGGAGGACAAAAAAATGTTATCAAAATTAAATTTAAAAAGAAAATGTATTGCTATTCTATGTTCTGTTGCAACAGCCGCAGCGGTACTTCCAGCAGCGCCAGTGCCAGTATTTGCCGATGCTACAAAAGTAGTATCAATTGGTAATGACCTTACAGATGCACAGAAAAAGACTATGATGAGATATTTCGGCATTGAAAATGATAAAAGCGTGCAGCAGATTACAGTAACAAATAAAGATGAGATTTCACATCTTTCCAGTTATATCCCGCTGGAACAGATTGGAACAAGGACTGTAAGCTGTGCTTATATCAAACCGACCGAATCCGGTGGAATCAGGGTAAGGACAGCAAACCTGCAGTATGTGACCGCGAATATGATTGCTTCTACTCTTGCAGACCTTGGTATTAAGAATTGCGAAGTTGTGTCTGCCTGCCCGTTCCAGGTGTCCGGAACCGGCGCATTGACCGGAATCATCATGGCATATGAAACAGCAACCGGTGAAACAATTGACCAGGCAAAAAAGGATATCGCAACTCAGGAAGTTGTAGTGACAAAGGACCTGGCAAAAGATATTGGAAATGTGCAGGCTGAATATGTCATCAATCAGGCAAAAGCGGAAGCGGTACAGAATAACATTTCCGATAAGCAGGAGATTCAAAATACGGTAACAAATATTGTAAACAATAACAATATTAACATTTCTCAGGACCAGATTGAAAATATCACAAACTTGACCCAGAACATCGTAAACGAAGACTATGGCGATACATATATTGAAAATATTACAGAAATCAATAATAACATCAAACAGGAAATCGCCGCTTCTGAAGATGTGGATATCGATATTGATGAAGATGATGATATGACACCGATTGAAGAACCTGTTGATACACCTCCGGAGACCCCGGAAGTGACAGAAAGCATTATGGACAATGTGGATGAAAGCGTGCTTGGCGAAGATGTTATCGCATCCTCAACAGATGACCCGACTCTTATCATTGGCACAACTGTTGACACAACTGAAAACACTGGTTCAGATACAGATGAGACAATTGCCGGTATTGACGATGACCCGATGTTTAACGTTGAAACTGAGGAGACGAATACAACTGACGGACAGGATACTGAAGAGAACACTGTAGATACACCAGCAGAGCCAGAGGCAACTGAAACACCGGGCCCGGAGATTGACGAAACAGAAACAGAAGAATCTGGAAATACTGAAGATATACAGCTGCCAGAAAACGGACTTACAACGTTTGGATATGATATTGCGCCGGTCCTTGCAAAGACAGATGAAGAGACAGTAAAGAAATTTATTGCTGCTGAAAACTATATGAAAGAACGTTTTGTGTTTGATGAAACAAATACAGATGATATGGAGGCGGCAGCCGAATTAAAAATCGGTAATGACGAGGAAAAAGATTACAAACGCAATGAATCTGAAGAAAATATCTCTGCTGTATCCAAAAAGATTCTTGATGCATATTACGAATTCCTGATGGAAGATGAGCACGACAAGGAATTTACTGATATTGTTATGGATAAAATCAATGAAATGATTGATGCAGGATGGATTACAGAAGATGCAGCTGTTGACCTGTATGACAATGTAACGGAAGGCATGCAGGAACTCAAGCGCAGAAGATATAACGGAAGAAAATACATGCGAAACGGAAATACCGGAACAGGAAGAGGTTGTAAGCACAGAGGAGGAATAGATATGTTTTTCAGAAAAAAGAAAGATAATTCCAAAAAAGAGTCTGTACAAAAAAGACAAAGAAAGCTGGAGAAACTGGAAGATATGGGCACCGTATCAAGCTTCACACAAAGACTGAGAGAGACCTGGCGAAAACAGAATCTCGGTTAGAAAAAGAGAGGACACAATATGTGTCCTCTCTTACTTTGTGTCAGATAAATTTGCCACGAGTATACTCGTACTTTTTTGCCTCACCATATTTCATATGCGTATATCTTTCCGGTATTCCCTGGTAGTCCGGGAACTCTACAATTCCATGTCCTGTCTTTCCGATAATGATTTTTCTTGCTTCTATTTTGTTTTTGGCGCATACAAACCAGATGTCGAATCCGGCATTTGCAGTACGGTGTATTGCTCTGTACATCTTTTTCTTCTCTTGCATTGTTATATACCTCTCTTTATGTTTTTGTATATACAATATGTAGAATTTGCAAAATTTTGTAATACTTTTGCAAACAAAAATTAACCGATGCCCGCAAAAAATATTTTCAGATTCGACATATTGTAAATATAAAAAATAAACGAAAAGGAACTATTCAAAAATGCAGCAGTACAGAACACGGCAGGTTTCTGCACCAGGCAGGGGCAGATACACGGCACCGCAGCCATACGCATATGGTAATACAGCAAGAAAATTACAGGAAGCCCCGCCAGTTAAGGCAGAAATAATACAGTACAGAAAAAAAATCAGTAAAGAAGCGCAGCAGAACAGGATTGCAGCCACAAGCATGGGCGCAGGATTTGTATGTTTCCTGGCAGTAATGTCAGCAATCCTTGTTTTCTGCTGCATCGGATACCTGCAGGCAAAGTCAGAGTTGACGCATAAGATGCGTGCAGTTGCAAATCTGGAATCTGAACTGGAAACAATACGGGAAGATAATAACGAATATGAAGCGCAGGTAACAGCCAGCGTTGACCTGGAAAAGGTAAAGCATATTGCAATTGGCAAGCTTGGAATGGGGTATCCGACACAGGAACACCGGAAAGGAATCGAACAGGCTGGAGTTACGGAATTTCATCGTATCAGTTTTACTTTATTGGACCCACAGTTAAAAATTCAATTTTAAAATAAGAACCTATGCATTAAAACTTGCTCCCTTCTTTTGTATTTAGTTTATTGCTTTTAGCCTTTACCTTTTAAACTTTTACTTTTTATATGGCTTTCATCAATTCGATATTAAGTATTTTCACCCAGAAACGGTTGGCACAGATTGACTTTTTCAAAGCCAATCCGATAAAAGTACAACGGGATACGTTACAGGAATTATTAACTCTGGCAGCAAACACCGAATATGGTCGGAAATATCACTTCAACACTATTTTGACTGCCGAACAATACCGGGAGCGTTTACCGATCGTCCATTATGAAGACATCCGGGATCTGGTCCTGCGGACTATGGAAGGGCAGAATAATTTGCTTTGGCCCGAAGAGATCAAATGGTTCGCCAAATCGTCGGGGACTACCGATGCCAAAAGTAAGTTCATCCCGGTAAGTCCTTCTGTACTTGAAAATTGTCATTTCAGAGGGGGAAAAGATGTCATCGCTATTTTTAACAGGCTCTATCCGGAAGCACAGGTATTTAGTGGAAAGACTCTGGCTTTGGGGGGGAGTAGCGAGGTTTCTAAAAGTAATAGCCATTGCCAGTACGGTGATTTGTCGGCCATTATGATTTCTAATACCCCTTTTTGGGCCAATATGATGAAAACCCCCGATTCATCTATCATGCTGATGAGTAATTGGGAGGAGAAAATCGAGAAGATATGTGAGACGACGATCAAAGAAGATGTCCGTTGCCTGGCAGGAGTTCCTTCCTGGTTTCTGACGGTCATTCATAAAATTTTAGAAAAAACAGGAAAAAGCAACCTGCATGAAGTGTGGCCTAACCTGGAGTTGTTTATTCATGGTGGGATTAGTTTTATTCCTTACCGGGAACAATACAAACGTCTTCTGCCCGATCCTAAGATGAAGTATCTGGAAACCTACAACGCTTCGGAAGGTTTCTTCGGTTTACAGGATGATCCGGAAGATGCTTCTATGTTGCTGATGTTGGACTATGGGGTTTACTATGAATTTCTCCCTATGAGTGAGCTCGGTAAAACCAAACCCCGGACTTTATTATTGGAAGAAGTGGAAACCGGGGTCAATTATGCGCTTATCATTACGACCAATGGAGGGTTATGGCGTTATATGATCGGAGATACCATTCAATTTACTTCGGTTAAACCGTATAAGTTCAGGATTACCGGTCGCACAAAATTGTTTATCAATGCTTTTGGAGAGGAACTGATCATCGATAATGCAACAGAGGCGCTCAAACGGGCATGTGCAGAGACCGGCGCAGATGTTTACGAATTTACTGCGGCTCCTGTCTTTATGGAAGAAGGGAAAAAAGGCGCTCACGAATGGTTGATCGAGTTCAATACACCTCCTGCCGATCCGGAGTATTTTGCCGGTATCCTGGATCAGGAACTTCAAAAATTAAATTCCGATTATGAAGCCAAACGGTTGTTATCTCTGGAGCGTTTACGCCTGCATATCGCCCGTCCCGGACTTTTCAACGACTGGCTTAAAGAGAAAGGTAAACTGGGAGGACAACACAAAGTGCCCCGGCTTTGGAATGACCGGACACATCTTGAAGAGTTATTGCTGCTGGACCGGAAATAAAATTCGGACAGGGACAGGGCCTCCGGAGGGGCTTATAGATTGTAGGCCTGCAGCTTTTAAAGCCGGACCGGTAGCTTTGTTGTGAAAATTGGAGGGGAAGTGATAGCTTCCCCAAACTGTATCCGGCGGCTTTGTGCCGGTCAGACAACGGTTTTTCCAGACCATCCCCTGTGCTGTTTTCCGGCTGTTTTATTGTTGAATGAGTTATACCGGAGGCTGTGGGAGTATACCGGTTTCATGTCCGGAAGGTTTATTTATCGGGGAGGAGTACCACTTTTTGCCGGGGGAAAATATGTCCGAAACGGTCGGTGACTTCGATCTCGATTTCCCGGGCTTTTTCAGATGGAGTAGCTTCAAAATAAAAGAAAGATTCCTGGGGTTGGGTATATTTCTCGGTCTTCAATCGGCCGACATATTCCAGATAATCGGGATCATAGCCGTTAAAACGTTGCATTGCCCCTTTAGCGGCTCCGTCTTCATACCATTTCACCTGCCATTTTTTATCCCAGTTCCAGACCTTGGCAATGACGCTGTTCGGTTTTTCTTTCACAGTTCCCCGGGGAAATACTTTAAATTGCCAGTTGCGCTCATGGCCTACGGATTTATAAAACCATTCTATTTCCGAGCCTGTAATTTCGAAAACATCATAACCGTTAGGGGTACCGTCACGATTTTCATCGGCTGTCCACCAGGTTCCGCAGATGGCTCCTATATTGTGTTCGATAATACCGGGTTTGATTTCATGGTTGGAATTCAGGTGGGTATGCCCTGAGATCAGACTGACAGGGTGGTTTTTCAAAATACCGAACAATTCTTCTCCGCCGGGGATGATACCCCGGTCAGCATAATAAAAAGGGGAATGGGTGGCGATGAGGATTGGAGCATTTTCCGGAAGGTACTTTAAAAGTTGGTCTACCCATTGAATTTGTTCCTCCGTCAGGGCTTCGGTATATTTTTTATTTCCCTCGTAGAGGATGTTGTCGAGTACAATGCAATAGACTTTTCCTAACTGAAAAGCATAATAAGTCGGACCGAAATATTTTTCGTAGGTGTGGGCAGAAGCTTTGTCCGACAAGATTTCCTTATCATGGTCGTGATTACCGATAACGGGATAGAAAGGTATCTTTAGTCGGGCCATTTCTTTTTTGTAGACCGGGAAGTGTTCGAAATGATCCCAGACGATATCTCCCAGACTGATTCCGGTGACCGGTGTCGCCGGGGGATAACTTGCAATCATCTCTTTCAGGTCTGGAATACTTTGGGCCTGGAAACGCTGGAACTGTTCATCCGTTTTGGTTTGTACGTCCGCGATGGCTAGCAGGGTATGATGACTCCTTTTTCCTGTCTCGGTCAGCTGGAAGATATAATCTTCTTTTTCCGGATCTAAAGGCAGATAAAATTCAGGAGTTCCCGATTGGTAATCGGCCACATATCCATCCGGGGTCAGGAGGTAAACGAAACGGGCTTCCTGGTCGGTGTCGAGTAGGAAATTCCCTTTTGTGTCTGTCTGGGTGAAATTTATTCCGTCGGTGATGACGACATGGGATAATCCTTTATTTCCTGCTTTTACCTGTCCACGGATAGGCATACAGAAAGCAGCATGACTGAGAATCAGAAATGCTGCCGATAAACAAATTGTCAGGTTCATGATTTATTCTTTGATTAAGATAGAATTGAAAACAGTTAATATCTCTTCAGGAGATTTGGCCTTTTTCAGGGCTTTTTCGAGCTCTCCGGTTTCTTCCTCATAGTAAGCGACAAAGGCTGCATCCAGGCATTTCGACAGTTCTGCCGTAGCTGTTTGTTCGTTGATTTCCTGCCGGCGGACTGCTTTTTTGAAATAACTGTCCAGCTTCATAACCGAGTTATAAATCGCGGGTTTATAGATTTCCATCGTGTTATCGGTGAATCCTACCGTTGCTGTATGCCGGCGGACATATACTTTCTGAGTAGCATACAGTTTGCGGGCAATCCGATCCCCGAGGAAGTGCTGGGGATATTCTTTCAGGTCTGCATGATTCAGGTCGATCCCATAATTGGTGAATACAAATTGAGGAGTTTTCGCCGGTATAGGAGTACTGGTTGAAGCTGCAGTCGTTCCATGTGTCTTGTTATCGGCCAGAGCCATCCGTTGAGCTTTTACCGAGAACCCTAATGCGATAAGTGCTAAAAATAAAATTGTAATTTTCATATTCTTTTTTTATTCAATGTGATTTTCCTTATTTTTCAATGCAAAGTAAGAACAGAGAAATTACAGCCTGGTGAATAAATTATTTCGATTCGGTTAAATTTGGGGTACCGTAGGTTTGGATAAGAAAGTTAGTTACATGTTTGTTTTTTCCCTTCGGTTTCCTATTTTTGTTTCGGAAACATGGACTTTTTTTCCCGACATATTATTATTATATTTGTTCAGGTATTTTCAGTAATTCTATGACAGAGGAAGCGATGTTATTCCGGCGGGTGCAGGAGGGATGTTGGGAGGCTTTCGATGTGCTGTTTCATACTTATGCGGAACAGCTGTTTTTTTATGCGATGGGGTTTGTGAATAACCGGGAGGAAGCCAGGGATATTGTGCAGGGAACGTTTATTACTTTGTGGGAACAGCGGGGGAAGATTCAGTGTACGGGGGCTATTTATCCTTATTTGTTACGTTTGGTGAAAAATGCTTGTCTTAATTATCAGGTGCATGAGAAAGTGAAGGAACGTTATTTGTTGGAAAAACGAATGACGGAGGAGGAAGGGGAAGAAGTGCCGGCAGATGAGGAGGAGGAGTTTGAGGTGCAATATGCCCGTTTGCGGAAAGTGGTGGATGGTTTGCCGGAGAAATGCAGGGAAATTTTTATTTTGGGATGCGTAGATGGGTTGAGTTATAAAGAAGTGTCGGAGAAAATGGGAGTGTCGGTGAATACGGTGAAGACACAGATTAAGTTGGCGTACAGGAAGTTGAAATTAGAATTAGGAGGGCAAAATTTTGTGTGGGAGTGGACTGCTGGGGGAGTATTGTTTATATTGATGCAAAAATAATTTTCAAAAAAAGTATTTTTCTTTTCACCCTGATCGGCTATCTTCTTGTTTAGAAGATGGGAAAAGATAGTTAAAGCCTTTATAAAAAATAGACTTATGGTAGAACAAGAGGAAAAGAGATGGTTGCGTGCTTTGTTGGAGGGAGAGGTTGAGCCGGGAAGTGAGGAGTGGGAGCAAGTCTGTACGGATTCTGCTTTTACGCGGGTGAGGGAGAAGGTCGGTGCTGTTGCCAGACTGGATTTTACACAGCAGGAAGATGAGGTGGAGGGGATGTGGAGAGTGTTGGTGGACCGGAGGAAGAAGGGGTTGGAGCGGCGGGCCCGGGGGCGGAAACGTTTATTGCGGTGGATATCCGGGACGGCTGCGGTGGTGGCGTTGGGAATCGGAGGATGGTTATCGATCCGGGGAGTGGAAAGAGAACAGGTGGTTGTGGTAGGCGGAAGAACGGTAGAGGGTAGGACAGAGTTGGTGTTGCCGAATGGAGAGAGGCGGGTATTGGGGGACGATAAGGTAAGGGTGGTGTCGGACAGTTGCGGAGAGATGCGGACGGAGAATAGAACGCTGATTGTAGAGTTGGGAGGGCAGGAGACGAAGAAAGCGGAGTATTATACGCTGAATGTTCCTTATGGGGAAAAATATAGTATTGTATTGCCGGACGGGACCAAGGTATTTTTGAATGCGGGGACGACGTTGAGGTATCCGGATCATTTTGAAGGAGGGAGCCGGGAAGTGTATTTGAATGGGGAAGCTTATCTGGAAGTGACAAAGGATGCGGAACATCCCTTTGTGGTGAAAACGGAGGAGGTGGAGGTGAAGGTATTGGGGACTGTATTCAATGTGAATGCTTACCCGGAAGGGGAGTGGGTCAGGACAACTTTGGTAGAGGGGAAGGTAGAAGCGGTTTGCGGAGGTCGGTTGTTTGTGATGGAACCGGGAATGCAGGTGGCTTATTCGAAGGGAACGGGTGAGACTGAGTATAAAAAGGTGGACACACATTTGTTTACCTCGTGGAAAGACGGGTATTATGAATTTGAGGAGATGGAGTTGGGGGAATTGATGCCGTTGCTGGGACGGTGGTATGCTGTAGGAGTGGATTTTGAAGAACCGGAATTGAAACGGTTAAAGTTCAGTGGGCGCTTGCAGCGCTATGAGACGGTGGCGGATTTGGTGAAAATGTTGGAATACACGGGGGATGTCGTGTTTGAGGTGAAAAATGACCGGATTTTGGTCCGGAAGAGATAAAAGAAAAAGCAGGCAGTGGATCTGATCAATCCTCTGCCTGCCGGAGTTCAAGATACCTCCGGAAATCCTTGCAAGAAACGGAGGTATTCAATTTTAATTTAAACACAGCAAATTTATGAAAAAAATGCAGGACACAGCATCGCCAGGGCATTTTGTGTGCAGGCGGATGTTAATCTTAAAAACTTTTCTGGTAATCCTGTTGTGGAGTACCTGTCTCGTTTCTGGTTACAGGGGACATGCTCAGGAGAGAACGACGGTTACGGTGAACATGACGGATGTCACGCTGAATGAGGTGATAACCGAGTTGAAAAAGCAAACGAAGTATGATTTTTTTTATAACAGCGAGCTGGTGAAATCGAAGGGTAGAGTGAGTGTGCGGGCACGTAATTTAGATCTGCGGGAGGTGTTGGAACAGGTATTGACGCCGGTAGGGCTGGAATATGCTATTCAGCAGGATTTGATTACGATTCGTGAGAGACGGGTACAGCAGGAGGTGGCGAAGATAGAGATGATTACGGTGAGTGGCAAGGTGACGGATAAGGATGGTAATCCAGTGGTTGGGGCTACAGTTGTGATTCATGGAACGACACAAGGTGTGGCGACGGATGTCGACGGTAAATATTCTTTGATGACCCGTCCGGACGATGTGTTGACGATATCTTTTATCGGTTATAAAACAGAAGTGGTGCCGGTGAAGGAGAATAAACATTTGAACGTGATTTTGAGTCCGGCGTCGGAGGATTTGGAAGAGGTGACGGTGGTGGCTTTCGGACAACAGAAAAAAGAGAGTGTCGTGTCGGCAATTACGACAGTACGTCCGATGGACCTGAAGTCGTCAAACAGTGACTTGACAAGCAGTTTTGCCGGTAAGATCGCCGGTATGGTAGGCTGGCAGACAGGGGGATTGCCGGCGGCTTTAACGGAAGATGAAATGAATACGAAATTTTATATCCGTGGTATTACGTCGTTTCAGACAGGGGCGAATGTGGACCCCTTGATTTTGTTGGATGGCGTAGAATCGTCGAAGCTGGATTTGGCACGTATAGCTCCGGAAGATATCGAAACATTCAGTGTGATGAAGGATGCTTCGGCTACGGCGATGTACGGTGCACGTGGTGCGAACGGAGTGATTTTGGTGACGACGAAAAAAGGACAGGAGGGGAGTGTGTATGCGACAGCACGTTACGAGACGGTGTTTTCAATGCCGACAAAGCGTATCGATGTGGTGGATCCGGTGGATTATATGAAAATGTATAACCGGGCGCTTTTGACCCGGGATCCGTTGGCAACGCCGAAATATAGTGTGGAACGTATCAACCGGACCCGCTCGGGAAAGTATCCGTCTTGGGTTTATCCGGCGAATGACTGGTATAAGATTTTATTCAAAAACTATAATGTGAACCACCATGCGGGTTTGAATATCCGGGGAGGTTCGAAGGTAATTCAGTACTATGCTTCGGTGAATTACAACCGTGATCAGGGGATGTTGAAGACAGATAAGTTGAATGACTTCGATTGTAATATTACGAATAATCAAACGGCTTTTCGTGTGAATTTGACGATTGATTTGAAAGCCGGTATTAAATTATTGATTAATTCGTCGACAACTATAGATAAATACCATGGTCCTTTGACTAGTGTCAATCAGGCGTATGAGTTAGCGTTTAATGCTTCGCCGGTAGATTTTGCACCTTTATATCCGGGAGATGAAAATTATGGGTGGCCGCATCTGCGTTTCGGTACGACAGAGGCAAATCAGGAGAATCCTTATATGATGATTCAGAAAGGATATCTGGAACGGACTCGCTATTCTACGACCAATCGGGCGGAGTATATCCATAACTTATCGAGCCTGGTAAAGGGGTTGGAGTTGCGGGGGAGTGTGGCTGTGTCACAGGCAGGATATTATACGACTGGTTTTACAACCAATCCTTTCAAATATTCTTTGTTGAATTATGATTTTGAAACAGGCAAACACCGGTTGCAGGATTTGTCTCCTTTTGGTGCCAGTTATGCCTTGTCTATAGATCCCACAGCCAAGGCTTCGACGACAGAGACGCGTGTTACGTATGAGGCACGTGCTTTGCATACGGCAGCATGGAAAGAGCATCAGACCTCACTGACAGGGGTGTTCCAGGCTCAGGATTATACGTTTACGCCGGTGTCTAATGTCTTGACAGGTATGCCACAACGGAACATGATGTTTTCAATGCGTGGAACGTATGGGTTTAAAGACCGTTATTTTGTAGAGGCAAGTTTTGGTTATAACGCATCGGAACGTTTTGCAAAGAGTAACCGTTGGGGGTTATTCCCGGCAGGTGGCCTGGCGTATGTGATATCGAGCGAACCCTTTATGAACGGGACAGCCCATTGGCTGAACTTTTTGAAGCTGCGGGTTTCGTATGGCAAGGTAGGCAACGACGGAGTGATTAAGGTTCCCCGCTTTTTGTTTTTGCAGACGATGGGTACCTTGACGAATGTATTGAATCCGGAACCGGGAGGCAGACCAACGATTTACAGGATTGTACAGGGATATGCGAATCCGAATTTGAAGTGGGAAGTGGCGGAGCAGGTGA
>ENA-ORTT01002665-ORTT01002665.1-human-gut-metagenome-genome-assembly--contig:-NODE-2665-length-13178-cov-2.985141_pt1 | contig 13178 bp, 9 predicted proteins | sample MGYA00242074_ERZ509197 | MGnify/ENA primary metagenome ERZ509197 (study PRJEB26280, sample SAMEA2338789) | human gut metagenome | biome: human gut; feature: human-associated habitat; material: faeces...
AGAACCAGGAAAAGGGCCACATCAAGATTCTCAGCCATGCCAAGGTGCGCCAGGGCCATTTGTACTATGACCGTTCTGACCAGCTGCGTTGATGGAGGTTCCTGATGAGGAAATATCTGCTGCGGCGGCTGGTGGTTCCGCCTTAGTACAAGCGCCACCCCTGCAAAATTCCAAGAAAGGAGGCGATGACCCATGCAGGAGGAAGTGGATGTGCCTGTTCTGCATTAATGCTTTCAGCAGTGATATTGCCGAAACTTGCCAGTGGAGAATGGAAAAGAGTGTTGTTTGTACCGACAGGGGCATTATTATCGCAAGTGTCAGCAAATGAGGGAAGAACGATTCCGGCAATTGCACATGCAGTCTGGTTAGAATCCGGAAAGGAGTAGGGGAAAAGGATGATATATTTAAAAGCATTTGTTGTAGGAGGCCTCATTTGTACTTTAGTACAGATTTTTCTTGATAATACGAAGTTAATGCCCGGAAGAGTGATGGTGTTATTAGTAATAGCAGGAGTCATTCTTGGAGCTGCAGGATTATATGAACCTCTTATAAAATGGGCAGGCTGTGGTGCAAGTGTCCCGCTGTCTGGATTTGGATATAACCTGTCAAAAGGAGTGATAGAAGCAGTAAAGGAAGAAGGGGCAATCGGTTTATTTAAAGGCGGGTTAAAAGCTGCTGCTGCCGGAACAAGTTCTGCACTTATCTTTTCTTATATAGCCTCACTTATTTTCCAGCCAAAAATGAAAAGATAATGCTTTGTTTCATTTTAGCCGTTTTTTAAATTCTTGAATAGAGATTCCTTCTATTTTCTGAAATACTTTCTGAAGATAACTGCTCTCGTTAAAGCCTAGCATAAAGGCAACGTCAGAAGTGTTGTGTGTGGTAAAGATAAAGTTAATCTTGACCATTTGAATTTTGCGAAGACGGATATATTCCATTGTGCTGATGCCGAACTGGTCACGAAAAATACGACTTAAATATCCCTGGCTAATCATGCTGCCTTCTGTAATCTGGCCTAAAGAAATTTTTTCTTTGATATGTTGCTCGATAAAGAAGAAAACGCCCTCTAAAATACTATAACGCCGTATGCTTTTTTGTTGGTAGATATAATCCATTATTTTAAAAAGCCAAATTTTCATGATTTCGCCATTAACAAGCCAGGTATCAGGTAAAGGAAATAAATCCGTGATTTCGTTACGCTGATTCGCATACTCAAGAGAATCTAAAAGGCCCTGTCCAATCTCGATAAAAGTCTTTTTTAAAGATTCGATACTTGCATTCTGGCTGGAGAAAATCTCATTAATGATAGAAGAAAGGCCAGCATAGGTTTCTGAAAAACTCTGAGAATTAGCTAATTCCAAAGCCTGAGAAAGCTGAGGGCAGACACTTTTATAAGTAGAAGGAGAAAAATTCTCCAGATAGGTGCTTATATCAAGAAAAGATACTGGCTTGGAAAAGTATTTTTTGATATGTAATTCCATTGCTTCTTTGGCAAAATGAAAGTCGGAGTAGGCAGAGAGGATGCATATTTCTGTCTGAGGGGAGTCTTCTTTTATCTTTTTGCCAGCTTCAATGCCGGTCATGCCAGGCATAATGATATCCATAAAAATAAGATGTACAGGATAGAGGCGGCAGATGGCAATCGCTTCAGCGCCATTTGCTGCTTCCCCGATAATCTGAAAGTTTTTAAAGCGTGAAATCATGGCACGCAGTGCATTTCGCATTAATGTGTCATCGTCTACAATTAATACATTGTACATTACATAATCCTTTCCTCATGAGAGATTGGTAACTTGATTATATCATGGATTTTAGAATTGCTCTGGTAACTCTCTTTGATTTCATAATTATTGCCAAAAATGCTGTAGAGTCTCTGTCGGATATTGCTGATAAGAGAGCGAAACGTATCATTATCCGGAAAGTTTTTGAAAGAAGAAGCAGGATTACTTTCTTCATTATCCGGGTTATAATCCGATACTATATCGATCGTGGTATATCCATTTTCACAGAAAATAGAAATGGCAATATCAAGGTGTCCAGTATTTACTGTGATCAGTGAGGCTGCCCGGTCTAAAAATGGAAAAAGAATATGCGAAGGTATTCTAAGCATATCTATTTCTTTTTTCGCAGTAATAGAGTAGGTAAAGGCATCTTCATATTTGATTTTTAGCATGTTAAAATAGGATTCAATCTGCTTTAACTCATCGGAAAGTAAGATATTATCTCCTGTAGTGCACAAACTGTATTTCAAATACTGAGCCAGAGCGACAGCCATCTGGTTTGTTTTTGGTGCATTTTCTAAGACAGAAAGATTTGCAATGTCAGTGAGCAGGGACAAAATAAAATGAGGGGTCAATTTTGCCTGCATATAATTTAATTCTTTCGTCAGGGAAGAATTTTCATATTCTAGTTCATTAATCTTAGAAGTCAGCTTTTGTTCCTGTATTTTGTGGGAATCATATTGCTGCTGGCGAAGCATTTCATTTTCGGCAAGCTGGTTTACCATCAGGTAGATAAGTTCAGCAATATCTGAAAATTTTTGGTATTCATAAGTTGGTACTTGCGCAAAGTATTCATCAACCTGAGCCTGATCTTCCTCAAGATATTCTGGCTGAATAAGACCAGAGAAGCGTGGAATATCATCCGGGGCATCGTTACATCTGACCTGGCCGGAAAGAAAGCCGCCTAAGAACTTTCCATGAACGATGATTGGAATAGCAACTTCCATCAATCCACAAGGACAAAAATAGATGCAGTATTTACGGGTGATAGCAGAACGGACAATACCAAATGCATCAGAGAGATTGCACAATTTTCCATTATTTCCACGCTCTCTGGTAAATTTGCAAAAAGGGGTAAATTCGGTCATGCAAGTAAGTGGTTCCCCGCGAAAATCGGCAGTAACAAAACCGAGTCCGGTAACTTTTGAAATGATAGACTGCAGATTTTCTAAAGGTTCTTTACCAAATAATTCAAGGATACCGACATCTGTATCGAAATTTCCTCTATTTTGTTCGTCATTATTAGAAAATAAATCTTTTTCAGTGTACATTGTGCTCTCCCTTCTATAGTAATTTCATAAAATACTGTAAAAAGATGATGTGGCATAGCGCAGTAATTTACGTTATAGAGTGCTTAGTTTTTGTAGTATTTTATAGAATTGCTGTAAAACCCTCAAAGGGGTTGCCACAGTAAGAGGGTAGGATAAGGTCCTCCTGTGGCAGCCCCGGAAATTTTATGATGCAAAAGGATTATAAATATTAAAAATCAATAAGTTTCTAAAATAATTTTTGAAATAAATTTCTATTCTCGTTTATTTACTCAGTTAGTGCCAATTAAAATTTAGAAATGCTGCTCTGTTCTGCTGATGATGTCATCCTGAACTTCTTTTGCAAGTTCAGTAAACATTGCACTGTATCCAGCAACACGAACAACTAAATCTTTATAATTTTCTGGATGTGCCTGTGCGTCAAGAAGTGTTTCTTTATCAACAACGTTAAACTGCACATGCATACCTTTCTTCTCAAAGTAGCTTCGGATAACAGCGGCAAAGTTCATAAGACCCTGATCTCCGGCGACTGCGGAAGGAAGGAATTTCTGGTTGTAAAGAGTACCGTTAGAAGCAACTTCATGGTCAAGTTTGGCAACAGAAGCGGCTGCGGCTGTAGGGCCTTTTACGTCCTTACCAGCTCTTGGGGAACATCCATCAGCAAGAGGTTTCTTAGCAAGACGTCCATCAGGAAGTGCTCCAACATCTTTACCGAATAATACGTTAGCAGATACAGGATAAATACCAGCCTGGAACTGTCCACCACGAGGGTTTCTGTATTTTTCAACTTCGTAGCAATACATCTGTGCACAACGTCTTGCAATCATATCAACTTCGTCAATATCATTACCGAAGCAGTCTGTAGCATCCATCATAGCACGAATACGCTCATATTTTTCATTGTTGCTTCCACAAGCAGGAGCGGCAGTAGCAGCGCTCTTATTGATATTAATGCCTTCCTTACCAAGAATCTTGCAGATCTGGTCATATAAATCTTTTTCGATTTCTGTTTCTGCAGATGCAGCACAAGGAGCAACTTCACCATCAACAGGGTAACCGAAGTTTGCATCCATAGCTTCTTTTAACTCAGCAAAAGTGATATCTTTGTCATCAAAGACATGTTTCTTGATTGCGTATACAGAGTCACCACTGTCGGCAACACCGAATGCCTGAGGACCAGTAAAGTTGTATTTAGCACCACCAGCACAGATTCCCTTTGCATCGGAGATACAGTCAGCAACAAAGCTTGACAGGAATGGAAGTTCTCCACGTTCCATATGAGCGTAATCTACACAGTTATCTGCTTCTGCTACATAGTATACAAAGTATTCAATCTGTTTCTGGAATGCCTGCATAAAGTCTTCTAAAGTCTTAAATGTATCAACTTCTCCAGTCTTAGGTCCGATCTGAAGGTCGCCGATTCTACCATTGTTGATAGTGATTTCAAGAATCTTAGCAACGTTTACGAAAGCAGCATCATGCCAGCCCTGTTCTTTTCCTGGTACAGATGGTTCTACACAGCCGATAAGACCGTAACCACGGGCATCATGAAGAGAAATTCCACGGTTTGTAAGAGCTGGGATAATAACTTCATCGTTGTACATAGCAGGAAGACCATAACCAAGTCTTGCAAGCTCACATGCACGATAAAGGAATTCATCAGGTGTTCCCTGCCATACACGGATGGAGAAGGAAGGTGCGCTAAGACGAAGGTGAGCAACGGTTTCCATCATCATATAAGATAATTCATTTGTTGCGTCCATACCATCTTCTGTCTGTCCGCCGGCACCGATGTTCTGGAATACCTGGAATCCTGCGAATGCCTGAGCAGAAATCTGATCACGAACTTTGTTAAGGTCATTTAATTTTACAAATACACAGTCTAATAATTCCTGAGCGAAATCTTTTGTGATAGCACCGCTTGCTAAATCTTTTTCAAGATATGGGTACATATACTGGTCGAAACGTCCTGGAGATTCAGAATGTCCGCTGGACTCTACCTGAAGAATCATCTGTGTGATGATGAAAGACTGACAAGCTTCATAGAAGTTTGTAGCACCATTTGCAGGAACCTTTTCACAGTTTGCGGCAATCTGAAGTAATTCAGCCTTTCTTGTTGGGTTTGTCTCAACAGCAGCCATCTCTTTTGCTTTGTCAGAGTAACGTTTTGCAAAGTTGATAGCAGCAGACAATACGGTGATAATAGCCTTGCAGAACTGTGTTTTCTGAATGAAGTCAGGGTCGTTGCAGTCGAAGCTTTCGAGTGCTTCTACAGCATCCTGAATAATTGCCTTGTAACCACGACGGATAGCTTTATCATAATCAATGATAATATGTCCAACACCACCAAAGAAGTAGTTACCTACAGTAAATACACCGTTAGCGATACATTCTTTTGTTTTTTCGGACATATAGCTAGAAGCAAGGTCACTGATTGTCTTATCTTCCCAGTAAGGAAGAACTTTTCTTAAAGTAGCCTTATCTTCTTCAGAAATCTTAAATGGGTCAGCCATTCTGGTTTCGATGGTATCGAACTCGTCCATAACCCATTTGTAAGAGTTTTCAGGGAAAAGCTGACAGGAACGAACAGCTTTTGTAAGGGTACCAACTACAAGCTCATCGTCTCGGATTGTAACAGTAAGATTGTTTAAAATGTTCTCGAGAGCTTTAGCACGACGCATAATCATTGGAAGTCCTTCTGTTGCCTGATAGGACTCGGTAATAAGTACGGCACGTTCAGCCTCGATACATGGAACTGCATCAACAATCATACTTCTAAGACGCTCAACTCGATCAGTTGGTTTTGAAAAACCTTTTGCTAACATAAAATTCATCCTCCTTTAAACTTTGTTCTCATGGTTTTCCGGTATCTATGTATCCGTCGCACGAAATACATAATATAATTATATTTTTAACAGAAGGAAAATACCAATAAGGAACAAACCAAAAAAAGGATTTTCAAAACTAATTTAAGTTTAACTTTTTGCAGGAAAAACAGAGTAGTAATAAAAAGTATATTTTATTGGAAAATATGAAAGTGAAAGAGAAAAGAAAATGAAAATATCCCATGTTAGAGGAAAAAATATATCTAACATAGGATATTCTTGTAGGTTTAACTTTGGTAAGTTCCTTTTAGTTTAGCAGTTTTTTGATTTGCTTTTCAATGTTATTGATAGAAGTGTCTGTAGTATCATTCCCTGACTGCTGTTGTTTCTGTTGTTTTTTTAATTTCTCTTCCTGTTTTTTCTTTTTCTTCTCTAATTTTTTCTGATGCCATTCTTCCGTGTGAATATTGCACTTATTGTTGATATCAATATTCAGGAAGTAAGGTTCATCATCCGTCTTATGAGAAGAGTGTTTTGGACGAACACGGAAAATCTTTGTGTAGCGGAACTTATCCGGGCAGAACTTCTGTGCAACTAAATGAGATTTTGAACAGAAAGTAACTGCGATATGCGCGTCACAACTATCTTTCGGAACGGTTCCCGATGCAAAATATTCTGTGCGGACCATTGACTTTTCAGGATCTTTTGAACAAACATTAGGAAGAGCTTTCTTGCCGGATTTGATACAAATCTCCGCTTTTTTAATATTTTTATTGGAAGGAAAACTTTTCACTTTTTGTTTCTTTTCGCTGATAATGCGATCCATAATCTTTTTCCAGATTACTTTATGGTAATCTTCATCATTATCAAAAGAAGTGTTATAGTCATAACCTGTCCAGACAGATGCCGTGTAGTATGGCGTATATCCGCAGAACCAGTAGTCATAGTTGTTAGAAGTAGTACCTGTTTTGGCGGCAACGGCCATATCTGAATCAAGCTGCGCAGCCCGGCCGGTTCCTTTTTTAACAACATCCTCCATCGCATTTGTAAGAAGCCAGGCGGTTGATTTCTTTATTACTTTGCGAGATTTCTTTTTGTTACTTAACAGAACATTGCCATTACTGTCTTTTACAGTCGTATAAAGAACAGGGGTGTTATAAGTTCCCTGATTGGCAATGGCCGCATAGGCGGCGGTCAATTCCACATTGGTTACACCATCTGTAATTCCACCAAGAGCCAGAGACTGGTTTACATCACTTTCATAAGTACCATTTGTACTTACCCGATTATTTACTAAAGTTGTAAAACCAAGTTTTTGCAGAAAGTCAAAACCGACCTGAGGAGTCAGGTCTGTGAGGGCTTTTACTGCAACAATATTGTTAGAATCTATGATGGCATCACGGACAGTTGTAAGTCCCTTATAACTTGTTGAAACATAGTTTGTAACTTTTTGTCCATTCTCATACTGATATGGGGCGTCATCAAATACCGTTGCCAGTGTCATACTTCCCGTATCAATAGCGGGAGCATAAGTAGATAAAATCTTAAATGTTGAACCCGGTTGCCGCTTTACAGATGTTGCGCGGTTTAAGGCGAGATCGTCCTGCTTTTGTCCGCGTCCGCCTACTAGAACTTTAACCTGGCCTGTTTTTTGATCAATGAGAGAGTAAGATAGCTGGGGTTCCATAGAATAATGTATGGATTCGGCCTTCTTTTTGTCTCCCTTTTTCATTACAGACTTTCGAAATGCTTTTACAGCGGCTTTCATTTCCTTTTTTGAATTATAAATCGTTTTATAAGTTGGATCTTTTTTCTTTTTGCGGAAATAGGAAGCAACATTTATTTCTGTATAAGTACTGGATGAAGAGTCAGCATGCGTTACCTGAAGTTTATATTCTAAGGAAAACTTGGTAGCTACCGGATAATTATCTGGATTATTAATAACAGAATCTGCAATCTTTTGTAGCTTTGTGTTTTGTGTAGAATAAATTTTCAGACCACCGCGATAAACAAGCTGGTAAGCCTGCGATTGCGTATATCCCTTTTGTTCCTGAAGATCAGCGACAATCTGGGTGATAAGCGCATCTGTAAAATAGGAATATACAGAATTTTTGTTTCCCTTGGCGGTATGGCTCTTAATCTTTGCGTAAACGTTATCCTCAGAAGCCTGCTGGTATTCTTTCGCAGAAATATAATTTAATTGATACATCTTTTTTAGAATTAGTTTACGACGTGCATCATTCGCCTCAGGATAATCTACCGGATTTAAGTAAGTCGGATTTTTTGTGATTCCAGCTAAAACGGCACATTCCGATAAGGTGAGGTTCTTTGCTGACTTGCCAAAATAATATTTGGAAGCGGTTTCCACCCCAAGATTACCTTTACCTAAATTAATGGTATTTAGGTAGTCGGTAAGAATCTCTTCTTTTGGCTTTGTTTTTTCTGCATTAATTGCAAGATACTGTTCCTGAATCTTTCGTTTAATCTTTGCAATGATATTACTTTCACCGCCAGCTTCAAATACATTATTCTTAATAAGCTGCTGTGTCAGTGTGCTGGCTCCCTGTGAGGTGGAACCATTGCGCAGATCTGTCCACAAAGCACGCAAAATCCCCTTAAAATCAACACCGTCATGTTCATAAAAACGTTCATCTTCAATAGCAATAAAAGCATTTTTCAGATTATCCGGAAGCTCCTCAGACTTTACCTTAATCCGATTAGAGGAATAATCATGAAGAGGCTGCACTGCTTTATTATTATCGTCATAGATAATCGTAGAAGAATATTTTGGTGAAAGAGAGACATTTTTAGGTGCACTGGCGATAATACCTTTAAAGGAGCCGTAAGCTAATCCGGCTCCACTGACACATATCGCACAAATAAGAAATAAAATAACACGAAAAGCAACTGCCGAAGCGGTTGTTCGTCTTCTTTTCCTTGGGGATGAAAGTTCTTCTCGTTTCTTTTTTATAGATGGTTCATTATAATTCATAAGTATATCCTGTCATATGGATGAAAAAGTTATCTTACCGGAACGATTTCAATCCAATATCCGTCTGGATCATTGATAAAATAGATTCCCATAGAAGGATTTTCGTAGCAAATGCATCCCATCTCTTCATGTTTCTTATGAAAAGCATCATACTCATCTGTCTTGAATGCAAGATGGAATTCTTCATCTCCAAGGTTATAAGGCTCTTTTCTGTCGCGCATCCAGGTCAATTCAAGAGTAAAGCCGGTACGTCCGTCTCCAAGATATACAATCTTGAAGCTTCCGTCACTGGAATCCTTTTCGCGGACAACAGAAAGACCAATTGCTTCTTTATAAAAAGCGATACTCTTTTCTAAATTAAGAACATTAAAGTTAAAATGGTTAAATTCAATCATGGTAAACCTCCTTTGTACATGTCAACTATAAATTTGCCTGTAACTATTGGAAAATGATTCACAAAAAGACCTTCCGGATATATATACTGTTTGTGAATGGAGTCACTATAGTTACGATTGCTATGATTTGTATTATAACATAGAAGCACGGGCAGGGCAAATTTGCAAATTTACAAACTTCTGCTTTACAAAAACGAGAAAAATTATATAATAAAAATGGAGTTTTGCGTAATTACCAGAAAGTGTTTGAAAAATGCTTACAGCAAGATGTATGTTACATTTGCAGGAGAGTGTCAGAATGATTTTTCAAGAATGCTTCAAGATGCAATATTTCAGAAGAGAGAAAGGAGAGGAAAGATGAAGAAAAAGAGAATGCTACTACTAGCTGCAATGTTTGTTTTTACATTTGCCTTTATCCGTTTTAATACAGTGGATGTACAGGCTGCCAGCAAGTATACGATTTATGTGAACCGCAGAACAAATCTTGTTAACGTAACCAATTCAAAAACCGGCAAGCTTGTAAAAGCAATGTATTGTTCTACTGGAAGAAATTATAGAACAATAAGAGGTACATATAATACAACAGCAAAGTATAAATGGAGACCATTGATTCACGGGGTTTACGGACAGTATAGTACAAGAATCCACGGAGCATACCTGTTCCATTCTGTACCTTATTATAGTATCAATAAAAGTCAGGTATCCACAAAGGAATATAACAAGTTAGGACAGCAGGCTTCTGCAGGCTGTATCCGTCTGGCTGTGACAGATGCCAAGTGGATTTATGATCATTGCCGTCTTGGAACAAAGGTAGTAATTGGAGAAGGACGTACATTAAAGAAGCCGACTCGCCCAAAAGTAAGGGTATCCACTAAAAAGAGAGCTGGATGGGATCCTACAGATCCAGATTCCCGTAATCCGTACCGTCCAAAACTTACTTTAAAGAAAAAGGCAACAAAGACGATTGCTTATGGAAGTACATTTAATATAAAAAATATGGTAAATGTCAGTTCTTCCTATGCTTCATCCGATGCATTGTTAAAGTCGATGAAGGTAAAGGGAAAGGTAAATACAAAGAAGGCAGGTACTTATAAAGTACAGTGTACCATTACTGATCCATATACAGCAGTAAGCGTAACAAAAACATTTACCTTTAAAGTTGGAAAGAAGCCAAAGCAGACAACAACAGAAAAGAAAGCTCCAACAGAGCTAACTACAGAAGAAAAAACAGCAGAATAATTTATGCTAAATATCATCCACCCGTCAGTTAAGAACTGAAGGAATTGGATATAATTATATTATATTTTATGATACAGGAGGAAAAACCTATGGCAGAACCTTATAACCATAGAGCCATTGAGCAGAAATGGCGTGACAAATGGGAAGCAACCCCAATCAACGTAAACGATGGAAAGAAACCAAAATATTATTGTCTTGATATGTTCCCGTATCCATCAGGAAGCGGACTTCATGTAGGACACTGGAGAGGGTATGTAATCAGTGATGTATGGAGCCGTTACAAGATGCTTCAGGGATATTACCTGATTCATCCAATGGGATGGGATGCATTTGGCCTTCCAGCAGAGAACTATGCGATTAAGATGGGAACACACCCTAAAATTACTACAGCTTCTAATATTAAGAATATTAAGAGACAGATTAATGAAATCGCAGCTATCTATGACTGGGATATGGAAGTAAATACAACAGATCCAAACTTCTACAAGTGGACACAGTGGATTTTCGTAAAAATGTTTAAAGCAGGTCTTGCTTACGAAAAAGAAATGCCAATCAACTGGTGCCCTTCCTGTAAGACAGGTCTTGCTAATGAGGAAGTAGTAGACGGATGCTGCGAGCGTTGTGGTTCTCCTGTAACAAAGAAGAACTTAAAACAGTGGATGCTTCGTATCACAAAATATGCAGACCGTCTGTTAAATGACCTTGATAAGCTTGACTGGCCTGAAAAGGTTAAAAAGATGCAGACAGACTGGATCGGTAAGAGTTACGGTGCAGAAGTTGACTTCCCTGTAGAAGGAAAAGACGAGAAAATCACTGTATATACAACAAGACCAGATACACTCCACGGAGCAACATTTATGGTATTAGCTCCGGAACACGCAATGGCAAAAGAACTTGCTACAGATGAAACAAGAGAAGCTGTAGAAAAGTATATCTTCAACGCTTCCATGAAGTCTAACGTAGATCGTCTTCAGGACAAAGAAAAGACTGGTGTATTCACAGGTTCTTATGCAATCAACCCATTAAATGGAGCAAAAGTTCCAATCTGGTTATCTGACTATGTACTTGCTGACTACGGTACAGGTGCGATCATGTGTGTACCTGCGCATGATGACCGTGACTTTGAGTTCGCTACAAAGTTCAACATCCCAATCATTCAGGTAATTGCTAAAGATGGAAAAGAAATCGAGAACATGACAGAAGCGTACACAGAAGCTGCCGGAACAATGATTAACTCTGGTGAGTGGAATGGTATGGAATCTTCTGTACTGAAAAAAGAAGCGCCTCTCATGATCGAAAAGATGGGCATCGGAAGAAAAACTGTAAACTACAAGCTTCGTGACTGGGTATTCAGCCGTCAGCGTTACTGGGGTGAGCCGATTCCTATCGTACACTGTCCAAAATGTGGTGCAGTACCAGTTCCAGAAGAAGAGCTTCCATTACTGTTACCAGAGGTAGAAAAATACCAGCCAACAGGAACAGGAGAATCTCCACTTGCTGACATTACAGAATGGGTGAACACAACATGTCCATGCTGTGGCGCTCCAGCAAAGAGAGAGACAAACACAATGCCTCAGTGGGCAGGTTCTTCCTGGTACTTCTTACGTTACGTTGATAACAAGAACGATAAAGAATTAGTAAACAGAGAAAAAGCAGATAAGTACCTTCCAGTAGATATGTACATTGGTGGTGTGGAACATGCCGTATTACATCTGTTATACTCCAGATTCTATACAAAGTTCCTCAACGATATTGGGGTAATCGACTTTGATGAGCCATTCAAGAAGCTCTTTAACCAGGGTATGATTACTGGTAAGAACGGTATCAAGATGAGTAAATCCAAAGGAAATGTCGTATCTCCAGATGATCTTGTAAGGGACTACGGATGTGACTCCTTAAGAATTTACGAACTCTTTGTAGGACCACCAGAACTTGATTCTGAATGGGATGATAAGGGAATCGAAGGTGTAAACCGTTTCCTCAAACGTTTCTGGAAGCTTGCTCTTGACAATAAGGATAACGATGTAAAGGCAACACCAGAATTAATCAAAGTACGTCATAAACTGGTTCATGACATCACAAACCGTCTGAACAGCTTCAGCTTAAATACAGTAATCAGTGGATTCATGGAATACAACAATAAACTGATGGAACTGTCTAAAAAAGGCGGCGTAGATAAAGAAACATTGGAAACATATATCATCTTATTAGCTCCATTTGCTCCACATGTTTCCGAAGAACTTTGGGAACAGTTTGGACATACCGATTCTGTATTCCACGCAACATGGCCAGAATACGATGAGGAAGCTATGAAAGACGATGAAATCGAGATTCCAGTACAGATTAACGGAAAGACCAAATGCACAATCGCCATCAATCCAGATGGAGATAAGGACGAGATTCTTGCAAAGGCGAAAGAGGCACTTGGGGATAAAGTCAATGGAACAATCCGTAAAGAAATCTATGTACCGGGAAGAATCGTAAACTTGGTTGTTAAATAGTAATTTGCCGTTAGGCAAGACGGACGCTCCCACCGGGAGACGATATCCTATATTTGTGACTCTATCACTGCGGGTTGAATGTTCGCTTAAGCGCTCGCATTCAATCCTCGCTCTAAGGCCACAAATATAGGATATCGTCTCCCGGTGGGAGCTGTTTTTTGTTGGACGGAAATTACT
>ENA-ORTT01002669-ORTT01002669.1-human-gut-metagenome-genome-assembly--contig:-NODE-2669-length-13157-cov-2.646695_pt1 | contig 13157 bp, 9 predicted proteins | sample MGYA00242074_ERZ509197 | MGnify/ENA primary metagenome ERZ509197 (study PRJEB26280, sample SAMEA2338789) | human gut metagenome | biome: human gut; feature: human-associated habitat; material: faeces...
AAGCATAAGAAAAGCCGGGACTTTTGTCCGGGACTTTGTCTACAGTCTGAGTAAAATATTTTACTTTCTTTATCATAACAGACTTCACATATTTTACAATACACGCTCTCTTTCCCTTGTCTACGAATCGTAGACTCCACAAAAATGAGTTTTTCCCCATATACTTACGTACTTTCTTCTTTCATCCGACAAAACACAAAAAATTCAATTCAAAAAAATACTCCTGATCCCATACGATCAGAAGTATTCTTTCTCATTTCTTCACTTTTCTTCCATTACTCCAACGCCGCCAGCAATTCCTCATACACTTCCTGAAATCTTGCCGGATCATCATTGTAGGTATAGTTGTTTGTAAACATCTTCCCAATCAGTTCATCATGCAGCTTTTCGTCTTTCTCTCTTAAAAGCTGCCACAATGCCGCATCTTCCGCGCCTCTTCTCTGCGCCTCCAGACGCATTCCCAAATTTGGTCCATCTTCGCCCGGATAGACCAAAAAAGAATCTCCGCACGGAAAGTTTGTACCGATTCCGGTATGATTCGGACAACTCGTTCCCTCATAAGGATTCATTCCATTTTGAAACTGATTCAGTCCCCAGTGCAGAAAACCGGAAATTCTGTTCTTTGCACAGCCCCAGAATAAAAGTCGCCCTTTGATCAGTGCAAAATCCAGAAAACGATTCAACCAATGTCCTTCCGGTCCGCAACACACATATGTCCAGACCGTCTCTCCCAGTTCGATCAGCTTGTCAAACTCCTCTTTTTTCTTTTCATATCCGGCTGTTCCCGGCACCCAGATATCGATTCCGCCCCGGAACTGTGCAGAATCTACTGCTTCTATGATCTGAATTCCCGGAATATATTTTCGTAAAATTCCGGCTGCCAGATAATACTGCCGTTTTCTTGCTTCCAAAGCTTCCTGATTTTTATAATGAATATCCGGCTCATCATGAATATGGAACAACACCTGTTTTTCCCATCCATACTTCTTTAAATAAGCCGCCAGACTCTGTACAAAGCGAACCGTAATTTCATACCCTTTGAAAGAATCCACCGGCACATCTTTTGCCATCGAACACGTAAACCGATCGGTATACATATCCGGCATTCCGTCCGGCAGAAATCCTCGATCCAAAAGAACTCCCAACTCCATATACTGCATTCCCTGTTCAAAGAAACACGAAATCATCGGAGTCAAATATTCAAAATCAAACTCATAGGGTTCTCTATTTACAACACACTGCTCATCCAACTGGATGAAAAATACATTCTGATGCATTCTACGCATTGCCTCTGCATACTTTTGAAGCATCTGTAAGTATGCCTCAGTTCCTTTTTCTACGTGATGAAATCGACAGATCTCATCTTCTGAAAACCAGTTTGTCACAAAAAATGTGTGTTCCGGAATGCTGACGTCATATACTCGAACAGTAATTTTACACCGATACTCTCCTTCTATTGTCTGCGCTGTGATATACACGGTATGATTCCCGGGTTTCAGTCCTGCCTTTGCCTGCAGGCACATATAGACAGCAGCTCTCCCATTCTTTGTACAAATGCATCCATCTTCTCTTTTTTCCAGACAATCATATACCCAAAATGGAGCCTTTCTGGTCACATAAGCTGGTTTGTCTTCCGGTTTTTCCATCAGAACCATTGCTCCACCCTGGTTTTCCCCATCTCCAGTATTGTATTCGACCGGAATTTCGCGCATCTGATACCACTCTGCCTGAAATTCCTCTCCTTCCAGCTGCATTACGATTTCCTCTGACGCTGTTTCCAACAACAATTGGATTCCCGGTTTTCCATCAAGCGGCATCCCAATATGCAGCTCTTTCTGCAGTGTTTCAAGAATACTATCTGGATATAAAAACTCTTCTTTTTCTGTTATGATTCCTCGATATTGATGTTCCATTTTCCCTATTGCCCACATGCAGATTCTTTCAATGAAATCATGCTGCCATTATCCAATCTGGATTTTTCCGCTGCAAGTGCGATATAGTGACTCTCCAAAGACGTTCCCAGATCAGTAATCGACGGGCTTTCTTTTCCTTTCATAATGTAGTCGCAGAACTGCTGCACCATCCTGACGTCTCCACCGCCATGTCCGCTGAAATCTTCTGTCAACTTTGTAAGATCGATCTCCTCTGTCTCTTTTCCAAAAGGCGTATAGTAGATCATATGTTTTCCCATATCTCCTTCAATCTGCCCCAAAGTTCCCATAATCTTGATCGTTCGATTGCAAGTCGCACTGAATGCACACATGGAAAATGTCACTGTAATACCGTTTTCCATCTGTAAATTCACAACTTGATGATCCACAACATCATTGTCACAATGAAATACACACCTTCCATAAGGTCCTTTTTCCAATGCTTCTCTTACCGCATCTTCTGTTGGATGAATCACAAATGTATTTGCCGGCCATCCTGCTCCATGGCGAACTCCGGTACTTTTATCTGTGATATAGATTTTTTCTGCATCGTATGGACAATCTTCTTTTGCTCCACATCCACTCATGCAGCGCTTTGCAGCTCCCTTTGGTGCATTTTCTTCCTTAAACCAAGATAATGCTCCAAATGAAGATACCCGGCTGCATCCAGAATCTGACAGCCATACTAAAATATCCATATCATGACAGCATTTGGCCAGAATCATCGGACTGGTTTCCCTAGAGTCTCTCCAGTTTCCACGAACAAAGGAATGTGCCTGATGAAAGAACCCTACATCTTCTCTTGCCTGAATATTCATGACCTTTCCAACTGCACCGTCCATCAGCATTTCTTTGATCTTGCTGTAAAATGGTGTATACCGAAGTACATGGCAGACACATACTTTCCGCTGATATTCCCGTGCTGTTTCTAATAATAAGCGACATTCCTCCTCATCCGGAGAGACTGGTTTTTCCAGCAAAAGATGATATCCTTTTTTGATGGCTTCTACTGCATGTTTCACATGATCTCTATCCTGTGTACAGATAAACATCACATCCGCCAGCCGGTCTGCCGAAAGTAACTCCTCTGCACTTTGAAAACAATTTTCTGCTTTCAGATGGTATCGCGTTTTCGCTTCCTCTACCTTATCTTCCATAAGATCCGCCACCGCGACCAATTCCATTTTCTCTGCATTCTGTTCAATAATCGGTGCGTACACCTGCAGTCCTCTGCTTCCAAGTCCCAATATCGCGACTGTCATTTTTTCTGCCATTTCTTCTTCCTCCAAATTATCACTGTACTGGTACAAACATCCACTCATCATTCGTATCTTCATTGTTATTTCCGTAGGTCCATTGTATGATCGGAGCATTTTCTTCCAAAGATGCATCTTTCACACACAAAGCTTTTCCACTCAGTGCAGAAATGATCTTAAATGCCCCTTCCTCTGTTGGGACCAGATACCATTTTTGATTCACTCCTCCGTGATATCCATACTGTATCACTGCGGTTCCGTTCGATGTTACCCCTTGATCTGCAACCAAATCCGCACAGTTTCTATTGACTGCATGTGTCATTGCCCATGTACCGTCTCCTTGCTTCCAGATTCTCCACGCTCCCGCTGATGCTGCCTCTTTCTGTACAAGCTGCGTTGCACCACTTTCTTCTGAGTTTGGAATATCCAAAGCTTTTTTACTTTGTCTATTCACAATCTGATACAGCCCATCTTCTGGAACTCCTGCAAAATCACTGTCATAATAAGTTCTTACATAATCCACCAGAAATTCGCCCGGCAAATACTCTTCTACCGGCATCCCTAAATGCCCTTCCAGACTTAGCACCATATGACGGGAAAGTTCTGCAAAAGAATCCTCAATACTGCTCTTTTCCCAGGTTAACTGATCATCGAAATAAAAACGAAGTGTTCCGTCTCTTCTCTCCAATGCATATGTATGATAATCTGCACTGATGTCTTCCAGACCTGTCTTCCATCCCTTTGTTCCTCTTTGTAGATGAATCGACGGATTTTGATGCCATGTATGTAATGTGCTCGTCATTTTAGTATAATCAAATGTCTCCATGATATCAATCTCCGGGTTCGGATTCAGTGCATAATTCAGCGGAGACGACTGCATCCAGATTGCACTTAATACATTTGCCTTTTTATCGAGTGCCTTCGCACGCACTTCCACATAGCTTGCCGTTCCCGGCACTTCAAATTTTGACTCCACCGCTCCAGCTGTATAGTCTTTTCCGTTGTACACCTCTTTTTTTGCTGCAAGCACGAGGTTTCCATCTCTCACTGACACATTCTCTGGATGAAATGCCAGATCGGTTGTCACATCATACCAAATTCCATTTGTCCACTTTTCTTCGTTCAGGCAGGTACCATCAAATTCATCGGATGCAGCCGGAAGCAACGTCCAGTTACCTTTTTCTGGAGGCGCTGCTTCAACAGCTATTCCAGGACACTGGGAAATCAAAACCGCTGCCGCCGCTGCCATTGTCATATGTTTCAGATTTTTTCTCTTTGCCATACCTGTCTTCTCCTTTCCGGGAATTATCCCTTGACACCAGACGCCACGATACTTTGTTTCAACTGTTTTGAGAACAAGATCGATAACAGGATCACTGGTGTAATGGTAACCACTGCAAGCCCCATCAATGCATTCTGTTTGGTTGCCACATTGTTTGAAATATTATAAAGTGCCACATTTAATGTCCACAGTTTCTGATCCTCTGTTACCAGCCATGCCCAGAAGAAGTCATTCCAGTTTCCAATAAATGTCTGCAGCGCGATCAGCGAAATGATCGGCATACAGATTTTACTATATAGATAAAAACTTCCCGCTCCATCCAACTCTGCTGCCTCAAAATAACTTGCCGGAATCTGATCAAAGAATCCTTTGTACAAGTATACATAAAATCCATATGGATACAAAAATGGCAGAAGCAATGCCACATAATTATTGTACGCTCCCATTTGTTTGTACATGATCAACTGCGGAAGCATAATACTTGCAAACGGAACCATCATTCCTCCCAGGAAGAAGAGGAGAACAAATTTTGCCGCTCGTTTTGACAGTTTCCTGCTGATTACAAATGCACAAACTGAACACAGAATTACCTGCGCGATCATCGCAAATCCAATCACAATAATACTGTTAAACACAAATGTCATAAAACCAAATCTCTGAATGGTCTCGCTCTCCGGATAGATATAACCCGGCATCTGTAAATAATATTTAAAACTTTCCAGATTCAGGATGTTTTTCACTTTGTCTCCCACACTGACCAGTGTTCCTGTTGTCTGGTATTTCCCGTCCAGAATCTTCTCTGCTTTTTTCTCGAACTGATCTCCAAGTCCTTTTGGCGCTTTTTCAGAAACACCATTCAGATTAAATTCATAGCCAATGGAATCACATGCACGAACGTACCGATCCTCATGAAGTAATACTTCTTTTTTAATCGCGGTTCCTTTATAGATTCCATAATCTTTTTCCATTTGCAGCTTCATCTGATGGGCTCTGGAATAGTAAACAGTTTCTCCATCTTTTATGCCATATACTTTAATTTCCATAATGGAATCATCCGGCATTTTGTAACTGAGTCCCATCATCACCAGAATGCTATCCTGCATCATCTGATCTTTCAGGTTCTCTTCGCTGCCATTTTGTTCCGAATAATCCAATACAACAGATAAACTGTTCGCCGCATCTGGGAGCAGCTTTGGTGGAACCTCATAGATTTTCGAATTGTCTTTCATGGCACTGGACACTGCAAAAATCATAGGATACAGCATCAGTACCGCAAACAGCAGGGATACTACTACCGCAACGATCTTCAATTTTCGTTCAGATCTTCCGAGTTTTTTCTTCGTTCTTTTTTGGCCTGTTATCTTCATCCCCTGCCCTCCTATTCTTTTTCTGATTTTTCAAATTGCATCTGTACCATTGTCATTGCTGCAATTACAAGAAGAAGTATGACGGATGCCGCTGATCCTCTTCCATAATTCAAATCCTGATGAAATGCATTATAAATAAAAATTCCCTGCGTGGTCGACGCACCACTTGGTCCTCCAGATGCATACATATACGGCACATCCAGCATCTGCATCGTCGTAATGACGCACATGATCAACTGAATGAATATCATAAATGAAATATTTGGCAGAATAATATGTATGATCCGTCCAAAACCTGTACATCCATCCAGCGATGCAGATTCCATAATATCTGTAGAAACTCCCTGAATCGCAGAAAGATATAGCAGCACCGTCAGACCACCCCCAAGCACTCCCGGAAAGATGATACAAAACTTGACCAGATTTGGATCACTCAACCATGTCTGGGGCTCTCCACCAAAAAATTTCACAATTTGATTTGCAACACCATAATCCGGATGCCAGATCCACTTCCATATGATTACATTGACCGATGTTGGAATCAGCGCCGGTAAAATGTAAAGTGTCGTCAGGCATTTCTGAAGCCGGATCAACTCATTCAGCAACAATGCCTGAATGAGAGGGATCAAAAAACACATACACAGCTGTAATGCCAGCAAAATGAATGTATTTTTCCAGGAGTCCCAATAATGCTGCATATGAAAAATATCTACATAATTTTCAAACCCAACAAATTTTCCCGGTGGATTGATCGGATCATATCGAAATAGTGAAATAAAAAATGCACTGACGATCGGATAATATTTCAGCCAGACTGTAAACGCCATTGGAAAAAATAAAATACACCACGGTGTTATTTTCTTTCTGAACTGATAGCTTCCTGCTTTTACAACTCTTTTTTGCGGACTTTTTCTCATCAGTAATACCTCCCTTTTTTCTTCTTCCGCTAGTATATAAAATTTCTTTTCCAAAAGAAATGATCTCACTTTACAGACAGGTCACCATTTTTAAGTTCTTTACTCACCATTTCTTACCACCTTAAAAATGGTGACTTTTTCCGTTAGATTTAAGACATTCCAATTATTTCCATTGTCTGATATGATAGGAACATCACAAACGAAGCGTAAAAGGAGGAAACGCATTATGAAAAAGAAACTACTCGCTGCAATGCTCTGTGTTGCTATGGCTGCTACATCCTTAGTCGGATGTGGTGGTTCCGGAGATTCCGGCAAAGATACCGACACTGCAAAATCTTCTGAGAAAGGTTCCGATGAGGAAAAAGTGGAACTGACAATCTGGGAAACAAGTCGTAATAAAGATGACTGGTACACTTCCATGGAGAAGAAATTTCTCGAAGAACACCCAAATATTACATTAAATAAAGTGGTAAAAGAAGGCGATCCTGGAAATGAATTTTATCAGGCTGTTGCTTCCGGAACTGCTCCTGACCTTGTAAACTGCTCTTTTACCATGATGGATTCATATATTACTTCTGGTATACTTGAACCTTTGAATCAATATACAGATGAGTGGGATGAATGGGGAAATTTCACAAAAGAGTATGTTGATATGTTCACAAAAGACGGAAAAGTATACGGTGTTCCAAATCAGGTTGCTCCGATGCTCTTTGGATATAACAAAGCATTATTTGAAGAAGCCGGAATCAAAGAACCTCCAAAAACATGGGATGAAGCCGTCGAAGTTGCGAAAAAGATCAACGATCCTGACAATCAGGTCGCTGGTTACGCAACACTTGCCGCTGAATGGACAGAATGGTTCTTCCAGTATTATGTATGGCAGGCCGGCGGTGATCTGACAAAAGAAAACGAGGATGGAACAGCGGAACTGACCTTTACAGATCCTGCAGTGATCAAAGCAGCAGAATACTACCAGAAATTAAAGAGTGAAGGCGTTCTTCAGAGTGATCTGACATTAAAATTCTCTGATCTCGTCACAAACTTTGGTCTCGGAAAAATTGGTATGATGCCCTTTGCAGGTGACTGGGTATCTGAAGCCATCACAAAAGGAATTGACCCTGATGATATCGGACTTTGCCTTCCTCCGGCCGGACCTTCCGGAAAACAAACAACCGCAATCGGTGGAGACTGCTGGGTAATCAATGCAAAAGCGGATCAGGCAAAGAAAGACGCAGCATGGGAATACATCAAATATTACACAGGAAAAGACTATCGTGCTTCCTATTATGAAAATCTTGCAACAAAAGGCGCTCCAAACCCAGTCATCATCCCAAGAGATGATATGAGCATTACAGATTTCTATGAATTCCCAGAGGAATATAAAGAAGTTCTGGAATCCGCAAAATCAGTAGGTCGACTGGAATTCTACGGAAAAGCTGATTTTGGTTCTTATGTAGACCGTGCTGTTCAGAAGATCCTGACGGACTCTAACGCAGATCCTGAAACAGAATTTGCAGAAGCACAAAAACTGTGCGAAAAAGAAGCACTGGAAAAATTCAATGAAGCAAATCAGAAATAATATTACAGGGGATACCAGATCCGGTATCCCCTGTTTGATGTTTTATACGCTTTATTTTCCATGTTCCCTGTATTCTTTCGGTGTCATTCCTGCATAATGCTTAAATGCTTTACTGAATGAACGCGGATTATCGTATCCGACCATACTACAGATTTCAATGATCTTATAGTCCGAATTCTTTAAAAGTTCTTTGACCTTCTGCATTCGAATCTGAACCAGATAATCCACAAAATTTTTTCCTGTTTTTTCCTTAAATAATCTACTCAAATAATTCGGATGCATGTAAAACTGTTCTGCCAACATATTCAAACTGATATTTTCCTGATAATGCTGACGGATAAAGTTCTGAATTTCTGCAACCACACCTCCACTGATTTGATGATTGTCAGCATGTTCCAGACTCCTTGTCACCCACTCCAGATATGAAAGCATCCAGCGCAACACATCCTGACTGTTTTCACAACACAGCAATTGCTGCAGCACTTCATTCAACCGATCATGAAGCACTTCTTTTTCCAGCCCGGTCTCCTGCAAATGTCCATTCATTTCAATCAGAAAACGAATACATACCGTCTGAAATTCCAGAACACTCATCTTTTCCGTACTCTCCATCGCCGTCAAAACCTGCTCCAGCCAGCGGATGATCTGTGTCTTATCTTCTCCACCGTTAAGTTTGCATAGAAATTCTGTAAGGATTTCCTGAATCTGAGAAGATTTTTCAGAAAACAACTTCTCGATATTCTGATAAAAAATAACTTTTTTTCGTGTATCTGCCATCAAATAACGCATTGCCTGTTGTGACTCTTGAAACGCCTCTGTCAATCTGTTAATTCCACTTTTTTTCCTGCTGATTCCCATTGCCCAACAACCATCTGTACAACATACCTGCTCTAAGATAGACACAAAATATGCAAACTCCTCTTCCGCCTTCGCAGGAACAATCGCAAACAACCCATATACCGAACTATCCAAAATAATCGTCTCCGGGATGACTGCCACAATCTGCTTTTTCATTTTTTCTTTTTCCTGTGTCACATTTTCTTCATCCTGACTCTTTTCTATCATAAATACAGAAACTCCGTACCACATCTCCAATTGGGGAAGATCATACTTCTCCATATCGGCTTCTGCATAGCCTCTTGCAATGGATAAAAGCAGGCCTTCCATGTGATATGTATGAATTTTGGCTTCTTTTTGATGGCGTTCCAGATTTTCTGACAGCCGCCCCAACAATTCTTCCACTTCTCCCAGATTTACCGGCTTTGTCAGATATTCTACCGCACCATATCTTATCGCATCCTTTGCATAATCAAAATCACTATACCCACTTAACACAACCGTTTTTACATCTGGATACAGTTCCTGCACTTCTTTCAATAGATCGATCCCCGATTTTTCCGGCATACGGATATCTGTAAACACCACGTCAATTGACATTTTTTTAAACATCCGTAATGCTTCGTCTACACTGGCGGCAATTCCCGCCACTTCAAATCCACATTTTTCCCACTTTACAAACTGCGCCATCCCACGGCAGACAATTTCTTCATCATCTACGATCAACACCTGATACATCTTCTTCAACCTCTTCCCCAAGCTTTTTCATATTTTCAGACTGCATCTTTACTGGTAGAATGATCTCTACCTCTGTACCCATCTGTTTTCGACTCCTGATCTGAATTCCATACTCTTCTCCATAAAACAGACGGATTCTCTGATTCACATTTACAATACCAATACTTTTTTCCGGATCTGCTTCCCCTTGAATATAGTTCTGAAGCTTTTCCAGATTTTCTTTTGTCATACCTGTTCCATTGTCCTTCACCTGAATATGAAGTACCTCTCCCTGCACGTGAGCAGAAATCTGAACCGCATACCCTTTGCTTGCATCGTGAAATCCATGAACAACCGCATTCTCCAGAATCGGCTGCAGCATAAACTGTGGGACATAACATTTTTCTGCTGTTTCACCCACATCTGTCAGAAAACGGATTTTTTCCTGATGTCTGAAATTGATTACCTCCAGATATACCTGCGCATGTTCCAAGCTTTCCTTTAATGAAATGGTATTTCCTCCGGCTTTCATCCCCATCCTGCACAATTTACTAAACTGTTCGATCATGCGAGTCACCTTGCTTTCTCCATTGGCTTCATACATTGCCTCCCAGCGTATGATATCCAGTGTGTTATAGAGAAAATGCGGATTGATCTGCATCAACATCGCATCCAACTGAGCGTTCTTCCAGCTCAACTGCAGCTTCTGCCGGCGAATTTCAGAAAGATACACCTGCTCGATCAACTGATTGGTCTTATCCGCCATCTCGTTGAATCGTTCCCCCAATACTGTAATCTCATCATTTCCACTGTTCTGATAACGCACTGTCCATTTTCCATCTCCAGCTTTTCCCATAACCTTCACAAGCCGGCGTACTGGTTCTGAAATACTTTTGGTCACATAATAAGAAATGGCAAAACAACCGATCACAATTCCAAACAGTACCAGAATAGATAAATTCCTTGTATGTCCGGTTCGCTCCAACAGGATTTTCATATCTGCTATATAAACAGAAAACATCTTTGTCCCCGGTATATTTTCATAAGCAAACAAGACATCTTCTCCATCAAACTTCGTACGTATCACTTGTTTTTTGTTCTTTCGCATGCTTTCAAACAATCCACGATCGGATGGAAAAGACGGAAAAGCAATATTCGGATTAAATGCAGTAATCACACCATTTTCTCCAATCAAAAACAAATTGCTGTCCTGGTAGGCTTCATATCCTCTTGCTGCTTCCGTAAATGCCTTGATATCTACATTCATAGTCAGGACACCTAAAAGAGCTCTTGTCTCCGGCTGATAGATTGCAACAGACAACGTGATAATGTCTGCCAGTCCATAAACACTCTGCTCACTCTCATAAAAGGTATAATTCTGCCCTGCATCTTCAATCCACACCGGATAGCCATGACGTGCCTTTGCCTCCTGATAAAAATTGCTTTGATAAAATTCATCCAGATTTCTAATGGTTCCGCCCCGTTGGTATCCATTTTCTTCCGCCATATGGTACTGCTTTCCAGCAGATACCATCTGGATACTCTTGATGTATTTCTTTCCATGTCCCATGTGATATAGTTTACTCTCTACTATATGGCGATTCTGTCGGAACACATCGGAACCTTCCACCCCCGTTACATTTTCTGCAACTGCACGCAGTACTTCTTCATCCTCATAAAACTGAACTGCAATCTCCTCATACTCCTGCATAATATCCTGTACTTTTAACTGAATATTCTGAACAGACATAGACGCATATCTCTCCAGATTGAAAATAATCTCTGCAGAGTATTTCGAAAAACTGAAAAATGTCAAAAAAACTGCTGTCCCAAGAAGCAAAACAAGAAATGAAATATTCAGTCTCTGAAAAATACTGACTTTTCTCAACTGTCTCGTAATAAACGCATTACATCTGCACTGAATCTTTTTTATTTTCGGTAGTATCTTCATAGGAACCCCCTCTCTGTTTTTCAAAATGCGATATTTTATTATTATACCTTCCGAAAACAGCTTTGGATAGATGAAAAATTACAATTTCACATGAAAGACTGTGCCTTCTTCCAAAACAAACTGTAATTTTTCTTTCATTAGGAAATTTCTGTTGAAAATGATATACTAAAAACAAGATAAAACGATAGGAGTCAGACTACCGAATATGAAAAACAAAAGAAAACCAAGCAACGCAAACAACTATATACTCAGTGGAATCTTTTTTCTGTCAATAAGCAGTATTTTCATGGTTGCCGCCAGATTCCACCCAACATTTGCACAGTGGTATTCCACTCATATTTATCCAATATTTGTATCTATCATCGGCAGACTGTCCAGTATGGTTTCTTTTTCCTTTGTAGAATTGAGTCTGTATGTTATGAGCCTACTGATCATTGGTACCGGAATACATGCCCTTGCCTCTGCCCGTAAAAACCGAAAAACTGCAGTTCTTCAATGGATTTCTGCACTATTTCTCGGTGCATGCATTCTATTCTTTCTTTTTGTGATCAATTGCGGCATCAACTATCAAAAAGAGTCCTTTGCCGACACAGCCAGTCTTAAAGTCCGGCCTTATTCTGTAGAAGAATTAACAGCAACCTGCCAATGGCTGACAGAAGAAGTAAATCGCCTGAGCGCTCAGGTACAACGATCCGATCAGAAAGAATTGCTCCTACCTGATGATATACAAAAAGAAGCAGTACGCTCCATGCAGAGCCTCGGAAGAACATACCCTAGCCTTCAGGGCTATTATCCCGCTCCAAAGCCGGTTCTCGTCTCTGAAATTTTATCCCGGCAGAAACTGATGGGGATATATTCGCCTTTTACGATCGAGGCGAATTATAATCAGGATATGCCTGCTTATGACCTGCCCTTCACGATGTGTCACGAACTTTCTCATCTGCGTGGATTTATGCAGGAAGAAGAAGCCAATTTTATTTCTTTTCTGGCTTGCAGAGCATCCGCTCTGGCAGAATTTCAATACAGCGGAACCTTGTGTGCATGGGAATATGTCATGGGTGCTCTTTACCGTGCAGACCCTGATATCTGGCAGGAAGTCAGAAACACTCTGGATCCTTCTGCCGAACCGGATCTGAAAGCAGATGATGTTTTCTGGACTCAATATGACGGACGTATCGCAGAAGCTGCCAATCTGATGAACGACACTTATCTCAAGGCAAATGGACAAACACAGGGCGTTCAGAGCTACGGACAAATGACCGATCTTCTGGTCATTTATTACCTGTCATATTTTAAAAATCCTGGCATAAAATAAATTAG
>ENA-ORTT01002679-ORTT01002679.1-human-gut-metagenome-genome-assembly--contig:-NODE-2679-length-13113-cov-2.882141_pt1 | contig 13113 bp, 13 predicted proteins | sample MGYA00242074_ERZ509197 | MGnify/ENA primary metagenome ERZ509197 (study PRJEB26280, sample SAMEA2338789) | human gut metagenome | biome: human gut; feature: human-associated habitat; material: faeces...
CCCCGCTGCTCCAGCGCTGGCAAGCTACTTTGATTATTTCCTACCCGACAATGCCATCATGCCGAGAGCCGGAACTCATACCTCGTTCCATGCGATAACAGCACGCCGTCTGTCAGCTCCACGCAGAGGATTATCGTGTTTTCATCGTCAAAGTCATTGTGGCCGTTGTCGATCCACTCGGAAAACGCTCTCCGCAGCCTCTCGGCAATTCGACGATTGCCCTCCTTCCCGAAATAGCCCAGATTGACGCCCCTGCCATGCGCCGTGAACCACTCGCCGGCTATTCCGACGACAGGGCCACGCTCCGCCTGCCTCACCTTATTTGAGAGCGCATGCGTGATGATGTAAAACGCGCCGTCTTCGTAATAGGCGTTTACCCAGCGCACGTAAGGCATCCCATCTTCCACTGTTGCCAACGCGATGATGGAGTCTTTTCCAAATCGCTCCGCCATAATCTTTTCGGCGTCCTCGCCCATTCTCTCCATCGGTCTGTTCCCTTCTCGAACGACGAGATTGTTATGGTTCATTCTTAATTTTATATAATAAGTACAATACTTATCTCATTGCTGTCGACAAGCGAGCGAGTTGTCCACTCTCGCGCACTCTCGGCCGCGCGCCATGCGGTCGCCCCCATCGTCGGAGCGACCCAGATTATGGATGCCTGCGCTGAACTCAAAGCGAACCCAACGCCGCCGCTCGCTCCCTCTATCCCAGCGAGGCAGCCCTCGTTTGACCATGTCGTTGTGCATGCGGCCGATGGGCCCGTTGAGGTATCGGTCCCGCCTGATTTCCCTTTATACGTCCCCTTGGTTCCCAAGCGATTTCTATTGAGCATTTTTGCCGTATGCGGCATTTTTTCTCAATAGAGCTGTTCATACCATAATTGTCGCGCAGTTAGCAGAGGGCCCGCATCTACAAGATGCTCCGCGACGAGATGGCGCGCGTGTACCGGGAGCTTAGGCACATCCGTTCCGCCGACGAGGTCGACGAGGGGCTCGCCTGGACCGTCGACTTCCTCGCGCGGGAGTTCTCCGCCATGCACGGCGAGGAGGAGCCCTCTGACGTCGAGCGCGAGAGTACCCTCATATTCGGCATGTCGTGGAGGTAATCCGCATCACCCAAGCTTCTACGCATTGAGAGGATGTCCCGCTGCCCCGCAGGGCCAGCAAGTGTCGCAGATGCGCGGGCGTTCCCCGCACCCTTTGCCCCTTCGGCAAAGCGGGGTATACTGTCCGCAGTGTGAAAAGCCTTCGGGCTTTTAGCGGCTGCGGGTACCTGTACCTACAGCCGCATTTTTCGTTCTGTAGGCACGATTATGAAGGAGCGCCCGCTCATCCCGGCAGAGCAACAGGTCGCCCACCTCGCAGAGCGGGGCGTCCGCTTCGACATAGTGAGCTCCGAGGCTGCGGTCGCGTTCCTCCGCGACAAGAACTTCTTCTTCAAGGTCAAGGCGTTTGCAAAGTGCTTCTCAACGTATCGTAGCCCTGCGTCGGAGGGCTACGGACGCTACGTCAACCTAGACTTCGCCTACCTCGCCGAGCTCACCAGACTCGACCACCACCTCCGCGAGCACATCCTCTCGATGACGCTCGACATCGAGCATTACATGAAGGTCCATCTCAACCGGACGATGATGGACGACGGCGCCGACGGGAAGGAGGTTCTCGACCTCCTCTTCGCCCACGAGAGGGTGCGTAAGGAGAGGATGCTGGAGGAGCGGTTCGATCCAAGCGGGTCAGAAGCCGCCGTCGAGAGGATGAAGGCCATCGCCGACCGACTAGATGGGGTGGGCGGCAACGAGCGGGCGACGCTCTTCCTCGAGATGCTCCACATCGCCGAGGACCAGACTTTGGGGATAGACCCGGAGCACCTCGAGCGCAGCGTCTCGTACCTAGGGGACTCGAACTACACCCGGGGCCTCGCGAGTAAGTACGGCAGACGCGAGGACATGTACGTCTGGAACTACCTCGAGCTCGTCTCCTTCGGAGGAATTATCGCGCTTTACAAGTTCTACTTTTACGACCTCAGAGGAGGCCGCAGCAAGGAGGCCGAATCCGTCAAGCAGCTCCTGTTCCCCGTGAAGGCCCTGCGCAACGCGGCCGCTCACAACGGCAACGTTCTGAACACGATCGGGCAGCGCCTACAGAAGCCCGTCGGTTCCATCGCGACGGCAGCGCGGGAGGAGCTCGGAATCGACCAGGAGCTCGTCGCCCTTACGAAGCGCTTCCCCGTCATCCACGACTTCACCGCACTCGTGCTCTGCTTCGATAGAATCGTCAGCGATGCGGACGCAAGGCCAGAAAAGGCGGCAGGCCTGCGCGCTCTGCGCGAGCGCTTCCTTGAGCACGCCGACTACTTCGAAAAGCAGATCGAGCTTGACCGAGGAATCAGGATGCTGGGGGAAATCATGCGCTCGGGAGCCGATGTCATCTCTTCGGGCTCCCAATAGCTCTTCAGCCCCCTAATGGTCCCTTACCATTTGAGCCCCGCTCAGACAGAGTGGGTCCGAGTAAGTCCGAGTAGGTCCGAGCAGCCCAGCAGCAACCTGACTACGCGCCGCATGAAAACCGCAGCTCAGACGCATGATACGCCGTCCCATGAAGCGGCCAGTTCGGGTAAGAGTACGTCCGAGTGGTCAGAGTGGGGCCCGACCTCCCCCTCTCGGCAGGGCGCAGAACCGATAGGGCGAACTCCAGAGACAACCCAATAGCGACGAGCCGAGGCCGGCGGACGCCGGTTATTCCTCGTACGAGCAGCCTGTCACGGGCCCCGCTTTCCTCGCAAGGGCCGCGATACCTTTCCGGCTTCTTTCGGGCTCGGCCGCCCCCGCCCAGAGAGGTGCCGGCGAAGCTCACCCGAAACAGCCGGTCGGCCGCGCCTCCCTGCCGAAAAACCAACTGCCGCGCCTTCGCCCCTCCCGGCGTGCTCCATGCATACCTCGCTTTGGTCCTCCCGCGATTTCTACTGAGCAATTTCGCCGTATGCGGCATTTTTCCTCAGTAAGAAGAAGGTGAGCTCCGGCCTATTCAGGACATTTTTCTGATCATGTCCGCATCGCCGTCCAGATTAATGTCCAGAATCGACCCGCCTGTCCCGCAGCGACTCAACTTGAGAGGAAATCTCCGCCCGGACGGCAGTTGCAAGCTCCTCGCAGCGCATCATCCTCTCAATCAGATCCCGGTGCGCATCCCAATACGCCTTCCAGAGATCGCCGTTGACCACCGCCTCGAAGTCGATTCTCACAGGAGGAAATCTCCGCTCGTAATCGGCAATCTTTTCGACCCTCTCCTCGATGTCCCCCACTCCTCGCGACGCGGGCGAAAGTGGTGATGGCCCGAACATCCAACTCCTCCAGGGCTTATTACCCTTCGACTGATTGCACTTCCCACACGCGGGAACGAGGTTGTGAATCTCCGAGATGTAGCCCGTTGGGCGCTTGCCCAGCACGATTGCGTTGAGATGGTCCCACTCCGTCGCAGGGTCACCGCAGTAGGCGCAACGCACGTCCAAGGCGTCCATTCCAAGCGCCTCGAGCGCAAGGGCGATCTCCTCGTCGCTCGGCATGACGGTAGGAATGATTCCGTTCACGAACGAGTTCGTGATGCTCGACGTTCGGCCGGTTATCTTTACAGGAGTCGGCATCCTGAACGCATTCGACAGAGCGCTTTTCGACATCAATCCCTCCAAAAAAGGGCTGTAATAACTACAGCCCTATCTACCTGCCATTATATTGCAATTACGAATAAATGTACTATTCCCACTCAATAATCAAATCGTGCATTTCCATGGCCTCTTGCCTACGTGGTGTACCGTCGTCTCTCCATTAACCGAAATCAGGTGGTTTCCTGGTGCCTGAGCTGAACTCAAATGAACTCAACATCGATTTGTCGGTCAGGAGACTCCAATGCAGAAAACGCCATACACGATATCGTTTAGTCGTACGTACTAAAAGACCCGACATACCAAAGGCAATCGTCGTTAGCGGTAAAGCTTCCAGAAAGACCAAGATCGGTTAGATAGGGGCACTCGTAACTGGCACTTGACACCCTTACATGCACTTTGTGCTCTACGCACTCAAACTCAATGTCCCCAGCCAGATTTTGAGTAATGGTATCGTAGCCACTGTAGTAATCTAATTCCTCACTTGGCGCTTCACCAACCACAATCACCTTTGGGTTCATTGTCTTTAACCATTTGGCGGGTACGTGTCCGCTTTTCCGTCCGTGATGAGGGGCGAACAGAATATCGACTCGTGGCAACTCGACCTCATCAATAATCTCATCCATGAAAACTGTTTCAAGATCTCCCATCCAGATGACGGTGACACCATCCTGCAACCGGTACCTAATGATGGGACTGATGTTATTTGGCTTTCCTCCATTATCGGCTTCATGAAGCCATTGCTGAAAGCAGGCGTTATCAACATCGGGCCAGAGAATCTCGATGCCTGCAGGACCTCGCTCCTCGCTGCCTTCATTCATCCAGCGGCGGGAACACCCTTTAGAAATATAAAAGGCGCGACTCTCGTGATCACGAAGCATCTTGTACCGTTTAAAGCTATCCGTCTCAACATCCTTGGCCACACTGTTCTTTACACAATAGAAATTCCAGCAAAGATTGAGATTGTCCACGACTTCAATGCCATGAATGTGATCCTCATCTGGATGCGTACTGATGAACCGTTTTATTCCCTTACCCTTTGCAGCATTTACCAATTCTGTAGAGATAGCATCGGTTCTACCCTCGGGCAGATTGCAATCGATGATAGTGAAGTTATCCGAATTATGCCTGATGTAAAACAGGTCGCCATTTCCAACTGAAAGAGACTTAATGATTGACATTTTCATTATCCTCTCGACAGAGTTCGATGCGCTTCTTGACATATCCATCCTGTTTTAGCCAAGCGAGCAGCAGGAGAGCGAAGTACGCAATGCCATACCCCACAAGAAGCCAAACGTGGTAAGCAGCCGGCACCAAGGTGCCCAGCGCTAGCACTGCGAGTACGAGCATCGAGCCTGCCAAAGCTCGATACATGTTTGCAATCGTAGTCAATGCCACCAGCCCCTTATCACTCTTCTGGGCAGCTACATAGGCTGGATAGTCGCGCCAAATAAGCCCGAACTTAATTGCAAGAGGCTCAAGAATTAACGAACCAACCCTCGATCCAACCAGGCCGAGCAGATAGGCGAGAACGACTTCGACAAACACGTCCGTTGATTCCGGACCGAGATACCCCAGCGGCCGCATCGCGTAAACAAGCATGCCGCCCGGCACTAATGTATTCACCAAATCATATGCCGATATCTTTTGGATTAATTCGCTCACCTTTGATGCACCTCCTTTACATTGTCGAGAGCCAGCGGGCAACAACCTGAGACATCCCACCTGTCATCGCCTGAGATCAGGCTGAAAAATCGTTGGAGACCTCTCAATTGTTCCCCTCCCCAAGGTACGATCCCAGCTCATCGAAGATATCAGCGACCTTCGTTCCTGGATTCATGATCGATGGACGGTCGTTACCGATCGTTTTGTGATGCTTGATGAGCTTGTTGGCATTAGCGACGGCACCCCGTCTCCGCAACTCAACCAGTGAGAACAGCCCGTCCATGTTTTTACGATAGGAAACTCCAAACTCACGCTCCAACAAATCGGCAAGAGCTCTCTGACAGCTCAAGGCGTTCATCGGCGCTGTGGTGTAACGCAGGTGAAGAAGAAGCCAGATTTCAAAGCAGGGGTTCGACCAAAGCGCGTGGAACGCACAAACCGGACTCGAGGCCTCAACACATTTCCGTTCGACAAGGTCGAAGTCGCCCGCTGGGAAGTCATCTTTGTCGAATACGAGCCAGACATGATTGAAAGAATCCGGCGCGTATCTGCAATAATCCTCCGCGTACTCGAGCAGGTCGAGCGTATGCTTCCCACTGCCGCGAACAACAACCGCGACCTTTCTTCCGTTTGCAGCACCCAAGGCTTCCTTCATGCCCTCGAAGTAGCGCGGCTCGGTCTCCTTGCCCTCGCACACGATCAGGTGGCGCGTCATCTGAACGGGCCTAGTCGCCACGGAGCGCCTTCCGCTGCGCCACCCCTTCTTATTGCCCACCATGATCTACTCCCACTCCTCGATGCGGGTGAGATAGGGGTCCGCACCGTAGCGACCGGACAAATACTGCTTGTCGAAGGCGGCGTTCTTGCTGACGAGGTTGCCGTTGGGCTCGTGCAGATCCGAGAGCGACCAGAGCCGACTCGCCTCGTCCTGGTCGCGAGCCGCGAACCAGATCTCATCGCGGCGGAACACGTCGTTGCGCATAGTCGATACATCCTGGCTTGTAAAAATGAGCTGAGCACCGCCCTTGTTGACTTTCGGGTCCTTGAACAGCAGGATCACGTAGCGTAGGAGCTTTGGATGTAGCTTGGCGTCGAGCTCGTCGACCAGGACGGTACCCCCCGTCTCGAGGGCATTCAACAGGATGGAAGCCAGCCCCATCAGCTTCTGCGTGCCCGCCGATTCCTCGGAGAGTCGCAGCTCATACTGAGATCCACCAACGACATGCCTAACGTACACGCGATGACGCTGCCCCTCGTCGTCCTCCTCAACACGAAACCCGTCGACATGGACGTCGACAGCCTTGAGGAAGCTGGTAATCTCGGGGGAGTCCCCCTCGTCGAGCATCTCCTCGAGAACGCGCTCGAGATAGAAGCTGTTGTAGTTGAGGAATACGCACTCGAGGAACCAGCTTGCCGCGTGGCGCACGGCCTCTAAGTCGGTATTCATGTACAAAAATGATAGATAGGGAATCGCGGGATTGAAGCCCACTGAAACGCCGGCCCGACGCAGAGACGACCCGAGATCGACCTTCTCTCCCTCTCGCTCGAACAGCGTCGCCGAGCGGGAGGCCCCCACCTTTCGGCGCCAGAGCCCTTCGGACACGATCTTGGTCGCACTGACCCCGAGCGAGTAGCGGTACTCATACCCATCCACTCGGTAATAGACCTCGAACTCAGTGGGCATATCCACATGGACCGCATCGAACGAAAAGGGCGAACACCGAGGGATGCGAGGCATCGGGTCCTTTGGCGCCTCCCCTCCTGACATTAAGGAAAGAATGGGGCGCGCCACAGCAGCTCGAACATATCCAAGAGCCTCAAGCAGATTCGACTTGCCCCCCGCATTGGGACCGTAAATCGCGGCCACAGGTAGGAAGCTCTGACTATCGCCGCCGGCGAGGAGGGACTGCGAGAACTCCTTCATTGAGGAGGCCTGCATGGAGAGGGTGGCCTCGTCACGATATGAGCGGTAGTTGCTAAAGGTGAACTGGCACAACATTTATATTCATTCCCTTCTAAAGATGAAGAGCTTCCGTACTTATACCCTAGATTCATAATTTTTTTCTGATTATGAGCTTTTAATATGACAAGTCAAGCAAAACCGGCAACCGATATCAGGAACCGGAAAACCGCTTGATACCGTCTCCGCCCTACAAGTTGCACTATGACGACTCCTGCACCTGCCAACATGGCGATCGTGTCGTTCTTCGGCTTCCTCTGGAGGCTCGTTGACATCTGGGCTCCGAATGGGGCAGAATTCAATCAGATGTAAAAACCTTCGGGTTTTGTAAGAGCGGGGCCGCCTGGCGGAACCGCTCTAGTTTTTTAGGTCAATTCTTGGAAGCCGACTAGGGGCTGCAACCATCCGCTGAAATCCGGAATCCCCGCTCTGACAGAGTGGGTCCGAGTAGGTCCGAGCAACCCAGCGGCAAGCCACCTACCAGCAGCATAGTATCCGCAGCTCGGGCGCATAGCACGCCATCCCACGAAGCGGTTGGTTCGAGTAAGAGCAAGTCCGAGTGGTCAGAGCGGGGACCGACCCCACCTCGGCCAGGCGTTGAGCCGATTGAACGAAATCCAGATAACAACCCAAAAACGACGATCCAAGGCGGCGGATGCCGGTTATTCCTCGTGCGCGCACCCTGTCACGGGCCACGCTTTCCCCGCAAGGACCGCGATGCTTCTCCCGCTTCTTTCAGGCTCGACCGCCCCGCCCAGAGCGGTGCCGGCGAAGCTCGCCCGAAGCAACCAGTCGGCTGCGCCTCGCTGCCGGAAAAACCAGAGGCCGCGCCTTCTCTTCCCCCCTGCGGCGCACGGGTCCTCGTGCCCCCCGCTCCCGCTCCGTGCGGTCGACAGCTAACGATGTACTGTACTTTTTATCGGACAAAGAGAGGAGCGTAAGGTCGATGCGAGAGAGCTTCGAGGTCGGCCGTGTTCCCCATGAGACCGAATCGTCCGCCCAACGTCACAAGCGAGTCTCCTTCAAGATGGCACAGGGGCCGTCGGAGGACGCGCCACGAACCTGCCACGAGCGCGTCCCCTGATCTTTCCTGCTCTCTCTACCCCGCAATTCCATTCGTGGCGAGCTTTTCGAAATCTGGCGTCCAGAGAACCAGCACGAGCGACTTCATGAGCTCCGACCTCTCTGCTATCTCGTCGCGCCCAAAGGAATCGTACGGCTTGAACTCGAAGCCCGTAGCATCCATGAACTTGAGAAAACGCGGATTGTGCTGGTAAGACGAAACGACCAGGGCGGCGGAAAGCACATTGCCCTTTTCGGAACCGTACACAGGCAGCTTCTCCCGGTAGCGATCATCGTTAATAGAAGCGTTGGTCGACTTGTCCAGCAAAAGCAGGTTACCGGGCCTGTTCCTCGTCGCCTCGAATTCCTCGCGGCTGCCATACTCATCCTGATACCACTCGAAGTGGTCGGTGATAATGTGCTCTACCTCAAAGGGCCTCTTGCTCTTTACAGCCACGTACTCAAGGTAATGGCCGGGCTTGTCGCAGCCCCGCTCTACAAAATCGGTGATACGGGCGAGCATGTGACGGATGTATTTCTTGGTGTAGAAGTTCAAACGGAAGTCCGCCCAGCCCTCTTCGACGCTCATACCCAGGCCGTCAACTTCCTTGGAAAGCTGCATAGCCAGCTCGCCCACGCCCAGATTGCGAATGCGCTTGGTCAGCTGGAACATGGCGTACTTGATGGTCGAGTAATCCATGCTGCGGTAGTTGACCGCCCTCGTGTAAATAAGGATGTCGATAAACCGCGATACGAGGAGAATCTTGCGCGCTATCGTGTCACCCGTGTCCTCGGTACGAAGGGGCGCCAAGCACAGCTGTGATTGCAGCGTGAAGCTGAGCGCAGCATTGTAGAACAGGTAGGGCTGCGTCTCGTCGAACGTCCACTCGCAATGCTTGATGCGGATATAGATGTCGGCGAATTTACAAAACTCCTTGATGAATCGCACGAAGTCCGTTGATGAGTTAAGCCCGAGGCGGGCATGCTCGTCCCGAACCCACTTGTGGAAGCTGCCACCGATGAGGTCGAAGTCCTCCGGCATCGCACCCTTCTTATTCTCACGGATGCTCTCGGCGTACTTGGCGCGAAGCCACGCTTTGATGCAATCTTCCTCCTCGCCCTTGCCGAGCTCCTTAAGGGCAAGCATCTTGACCTTCCAAGCGTTGTTAAGCTTCTCGCGCTCCTTGTCATCGGCCACCTCGGAAAGCAGATAGCCCTTGAGCATCTCCGCCGACGTTAAGCTCAGACCTCGGTCGTTCATAGAAACGAATACCTTGTGGGCGTCCTGCTCGGTCTCGGTGACAATCTCAATGAAGTAGACCTTCTCAGTGAGCCAGTCGGCGAAGTACGGCAAAGCTTTATCGTCGATCTCTTCGGGGAAGAGGTCGTGGATATCCTGGTAGCGAGCATAAAGGTTTCTGACACTCTCGCCATGGCCTTCCGGGTCGAAGTCCTTGCCGTCGTTGAGCGCTCGCAGGCACGGCTCGCGGTCTTCCACAGAAATGTTGAACGATGCGGTACCGAAACTCTCCGAGAAGATCATCTGGTCCACGGTGGCTATGGTCATGCCCAAATCTAGCAGGCGACGGCGCAAATAGATGAGAAGCAGCGACAAGGACGAGAGGCGCTGTTGCCCGTCGATGATGGCATTCTCGCGCCCAGCGAGCACGACGCTGCCCATAAAGTACACGCCGTAGTTGGCGACATCGGCGCGACCGTGTGCAGGATCATACCAGTTTAGAAATTCATCGGTCAGGTCGTCGATGAGTTCCTGTACCTGCTTGTACTGCCAAGCGTACTCGCGCTGGTAATAATGGATGGAATACTTAGTGTTCTGCAGAAGCTGCTTAAACGTCTTCTCTGTTCCAGAGATTTTTCTCATGGTCTGTCCTAACAATGCTAGTCGCCTGGTACCTTGAGTTTACCGGCAACGGCCCCAGATATGGGCGACATGCGGGATTCTCGCAGTTTGTCGTCAACTGGCTCGTTGACACGAGCATGACCGAACTTCTACGCCAGATTTTCTACCGCTGTGGGAATCATCACAACGCGTAACCGTATTCCTTCTACTAACTTCTTCACCACGCGCCGCCGCCTTCTCTCTGTATTATTGGTATTCACCCAATCAATTGCTCGAGAAGCAATTTCTCCAATTAAGGCCGCAATCGGCTCTATCATGTGTTCTCCGTGCTAGCAAAAGCGACAGAACTACAGCCCCAGCAGCTCGCTATGACTTCCCGTGCGCGTGGCAACGAGGACAAGCCCCTTCTCATCGATACGGTAGATGAGCAGCCAGTCCGGTTCGATATGGCACTCGCGATGCCCGCGGTATGTCACGCCAAGTGAGTGGTCGCGCATCGCATCTGGCAGACTCGCGCCGCGCATGAGCGCCTCGAGAGTCGCCTCGAGCTTTGAGAGGTCCTTGCCCTGTCTCTTGATGCGCCTGTAGTCCTTCTTGAACTTCGCCGTAATTCTCAGCTCCAGCATGGCCTACTCCTCGTCAAGCGCGGCCATGACCTCCTTGACGGTGCGGTGGGGACCGGAGAGGTTCCTGCCCGCTGCAGCATCGTCCATCGCAGCGAGCGTCTCAGGGCTGAACCCGTAGGGGTTCGACGGATCGAACGGGAAGCCCCCACGACGATTGAACGCAGAGACGAACAAGCCAGGAGGCTTTTAGCGGTCGCGGGCGCCTGCGCCTTCGGCCGCATTTTTCTTGAGGCATCCAGAGGCCCTTACCCACTCTGCCCCTCGGCCCGAGTAGGTAAGAGTAGGTCCGAGTAGATAAGGGTGAATAAAGGCAGTCAGGAAACAGCCTGACCATCATCAGAATAGAAAACCGCAGCTCAGCTTCATGTCACGCGGCTTGCTAAGCAATTGGCGCGGGTAAGAGTAGGGCCGAGCAGGTAGAATAACTTCCTAGTAGTCCGCCTCCGGCGAGACGCCTACCCGCGCCAGCCCGAACGTCCGTCCCTCGCCGATTAGCTCCGTCACGTTCTCGTGCACGATGCCGCCGCGACGCTGGATGGGGTCGCTGCGCGTGATGACGAACTTGGGCCAGTTGTCCCGTATCCGCTCGAGCGGACGGTACTCGCGGTCCTCGGTCGAGCGGTCGTTCATGATGGTCATCGCCACCTGCACGTAGGCGTACCCCATCGCAGGCGACCTCATAACGAAGTCGCACTCGAGCTTGCCGATACGCCCCACGCTCACCTCGTAGCCCAAGCTCCGGGCGTAGCTGTACACGATGTTCTCCAGCACGGGCCCGTAGTTGATGCGGTTGTCCGTGTTGAGCGCGAAGTAGAAGCTCAGGTCGGCGAGATAGTACTTCTGCTCGCCCCGGAGCGACCTGCGCGACTTCATATCGAAGCGCTCGCAACGTCGTATGATCTTGGCGTCCTCGAGTATCTGGAGGTAGCGGTTGAGCGTCTCGCGCTTGATGTGCACGCCCTGGCGCTCGAGGTCGGATTGGATGTTCGTCAGCGAGGTCGTCGCGCCGAAGTTGTTGATGACGTAGTCGCGCACCTGGTTGAAGACCGAGACGTTCTTCACCTTCACGCGCCCGCGGATGTCCTTCTCGAATATCTCCCTGATGACGGAGCCCACGTAGGCGCGCTTGTCCGCCATCTTGGGGTAGTCGAGCGCCTTGGGGAAGCCGCCCTCGAGGATGTAGCGGTCGAGCTCGGCCACGGGGTTGGAGTCGACCTCCTGCCCGAGGAAGCGCTTCATCTCGCGGTACTCCTTGAAGCTGAGCGTCTGCACCTCGAACTCGACGTAGCGCCCCGTCAGCTTGGTGGCGAGCTCGCCGGAGAGCAGGTAGGAGTTGGACCCGGTGATGAAGGTGGAGAACCCGCCCTCGGCGCGGAACTCGTTCACGACCTCCTCGAACCCCTCGACGTTCTGGATCTCGTCGATGAAGAGGTACTTCATGCCGTCAATCTTGAGCGCGGGCTCTATCAGCGCCTCGAGCTGGTCGGGCGTCTTCACCGAGCGGAAGCCGTAGCGCTCGAGGTCGAGGTAGATGATGTGGTCCTCCCGAACCCCCTCCGCCTTGAGCTCCTCGGCGATGGTCTGCATGAGGCACGACTTGCCGCACCGGCGGACACCGGTGAGCACCTTGATCACGCCGTCGTCGTGGTAGAACCCGCGGATCTTCTCGAGGTAGTCCTCGCGCTCGAACAGACGCATGCTGGCCCCAATCTCCCGACTGGGGCCAGTGTAGCAAATATCACGTTTATTGGGGTATTTTTAGAAGAGTTGATGATTTATACCCCCATAACTGCCAAATTTTTTTACTCCCACTCTATCGTCGCCGGGGGCTTCGGAGTCACATCGTACACCACGCGGTTCACGCCGGGGACCTCCGCCACGATGCGGCTGGAGATGCGGCCCAGCACGTCATACGGCAGCTTCGCCCAGTCCGCGGTCATCGCGTCGGAGCTCTCCACCGCGCGCACGATCACCGGGCGCGCATACGTACGCTCATCGCCCATCACGCCCACGGAGCGGATGTCGGGCAGCACGGCAAAGTACTGCCAGCAGCTGTGCTCGGAGTTGCGCTCACCCGTCTCCTCGAAGAGGCGCTCGTTGTAGGCATCAAGCTCCTCGCGCACGATAGCGTCGGCGTTCTTCAGAATCTCCAGCTTCTCGGAGGTCACCTCGCCGATGATGCGAATGGCCAGGCCCGGCCCCGGGAACGGCTGGCGGTACACCATGCGGTCCGGCAGGCCGAGCGCCACGCCCAGCTCGCGCACCTCGTCCTTGAAGAA
>ENA-ORTT01002684-ORTT01002684.1-human-gut-metagenome-genome-assembly--contig:-NODE-2684-length-13086-cov-3.288466_pt1 | contig 13086 bp, 16 predicted proteins | sample MGYA00242074_ERZ509197 | MGnify/ENA primary metagenome ERZ509197 (study PRJEB26280, sample SAMEA2338789) | human gut metagenome | biome: human gut; feature: human-associated habitat; material: faeces...
TTCCTCGTACAGGGAACCATTTATCCGGATGTTGTAGAGAGCGGCTTAGGCGGTGAATCCGCTGTTATCAAGAGCCACCACAACGTCGGAGGTCTCCCGGATTACGTTGATTTCAAAGAAATCATCGAGCCTCTCCGTGACCTTTTTAAAGATGAGGTCCGCAAGGTTGGTCTCGAACTCGGCATTCCGGAATACCTCGTATTCCGTCAGCCATTCCCAGGTCCTGGACTCGGAATCCGTATCATCGGCGAAGTAACCGCTGAAAAAGTCCGTATCGTGCAGGATGCAGATGCGATTTACCGTGAAGAAATTGCAAAAGCCGGTCTCGACCGCGACATCAACCAGTATTTTGCCGCCCTCACAAACATGCGCAGCGTCGGCGTTATGGGCGATGAGAGAACGTACGATTATGCCGTTGCGCTTCGTGCCGTGAAGACCATTGATTTCATGACCGCAGAAAGCGCAGATATTCCGTTTGAGGTGCTGCAGACCGTAATGACGAGAATCATAAATGAGGTTAAGGGAGTCAACCGGGTATTCTATGATTTGACGAGTAAGCCGCCTGGAACGATTGAGTTTGAATGATGTAAAAATAGCGGGAACGCCTGTAAATAGGGCGTTCCCGTTTTTGTCGTCTATAAAATGTCTATACTTTTGATAATGCAAGGCAGATTGGAAGAGTAATAAGAGAAGCAATGAGTGCCATTTTTATAGAGTAAATGATTGAATAAGGAAGTGAAAAAAATGTTGACTGATTGGATAATGATTATAATTACAACAATTTATGTAATTGCAACAATTGTTATATGTATTTCTAATAAGCGTTCAGCTGATGCAGCAAAAGAACAAACACGAGAAATGATAAAGCAATATAACGAGAATAATAGACCATATATCATAGTAAAATTTGAGATAGTTCGTTTAGGGTTGCTGTGTTTTGTGGTTGAAAATGTTGGAAATATGCCAGCGATAGGACTGGAGATTGATTTATGCAGGGAATTTATTGATAATATTCCAGATGATCAAATGAGGACCAGGGTAATAGAATTTGTGGAATCAAAAGAAATATATTTAGCACCTAATCAAAAAATTTATATTACTTTGGGAGGTCAGGGAGATTTTAATGAAATTTCTAATATTGTTGCAAAGTTTGTTGTTCATTATAGTGATAGATATGAAAATGAGTATTTTATTGATTTGAAGCAATATAGATATATGCTTACATATGAGTCGCCAGAAGCAGATATTGCATCATATGTAAAGAAAATGTATGAGTCAGGAGAAAGCTCTAATAAAGAAATTATTAGATGCTTGAAAGAGTTAAAAATACGTGACGAAGACGTTGTATGACCAATTAAATCTGTAGATAAAGTCTGAAATTGTGTCACCAATGGTGACACAATTTGGTTGTTAATTGGAGTATCGCAAAATTTCTTCTTTCAAATCCACTTCATATGTTTCGAGTGTGTCTTCGTATTGAGATTCGAAAATCTTTTCATCATAGTCGTTATTTTGGCCTCTGTTTTTTTCGAATTCCTGAATTTGTAAGATTGTTGTGCGGAATGAAGCTAATGGGGAAAATCGCAAAATGTAAGAGATCTGCGTGCCCTTCTCATTTGTATTCATTTCTGTATAGAGAGGCATACCATATTCTTCCATAGTTCGCACATCATATAAAAATCCGGCGAATGCGTCTTGGACTTTTTGAGAGACAGGATGCAATAATTCTGTAGTTGAAAAAGATAGAACTAGTGCAGCGTCTCCGGCACCATATAATTTACTTCCTGTTTCGATAGTGATACCAGATTGAATCATTTCTCGGATTCTGTTAATCAATTCAGAGAGTTTTACAATTTTTGCCTGTGAAGATGCTAAGTTGGAAACAAGTGGGTCAAAAAAGGTATTAATCGCATTCGACTGTTCTTTCCAATATGATTGTATGTCTTTCGGAAATCGTGCTTTCCATTTTTGATATGTTTCCAGCGAAGTAGCCCTTGCTTCATCAGTTTCTGGCAGAATGCTTTTCTTTTGAACATACCATGAATACATGTAACTTAATAATTTGGCATAGTTAGGGTTATTGTTATCAAAGGAAAAGGTGGTTTTTTCCTCGTTTCTTTCCATTTCCATCCCAAACATTTCTTCAAACAAGAAGAGAACATGCATGATATCTTCGTAAGATTCAATACTTATGTCGGATAGGGCAGAGTAATCAACGTCCAGTGCTTCGGCTATCTTGGAACGGATATCCTCTTTAGGTGCCATTATATCCTTTTCATATTTTCTAATACGTGAATCCGCGGTTGCAGCTGAAAATCCTACTTTCATTCCCAATTCCTTTTGGGTCAAACCTTTCAAGATCCGATATTTTCTAATTTTCTCACCAAGCGTCATTTGATTCAAACCTTTCTATAATAAGCATAAACAACTACCTATAGTTTACCATGATAGACATAAAAAATAAAGAGAAAAAAGATAAAAAAGAGAAAATAGATATAAAAATATGTCTATTACTATTGACATACGTTGTGCAATAGTGTATTATAAAATGCACAGACATAAAAATATGCCTATCTAAAAAATAACAATCAAAGAAAGGAAGTGGCAATATGACAGAAAAAAGACAACCTTTATTCGTCGATGTTGATACGGTACAGTACGATTTGGGAGTTTCTCGTGCAAAAGCCTATGGAGTAATCAAGGAATTGAACGAAGCACTGAAAAAGGAATACCCAAAAGCAATTGTTGTTGCTGGCAAAGTCAACAGAATTTGGTATGAAGAAGCCTGTTTGCAGTTTGGGGCAAAGGTATGAACGAAAAGAAAAAGGCCCCTTTGCACAGGGGCCGCACATGCTATTGCTAACATGTATCTCGCAAGAACTATATTAGCATAGCGTGTGCTTCTTTTCAACGCAAATTTAAGGGAAGGAGCTTTTTTAATGGCAATTTTGAAGAACAAAACCCAGAATAATTTTACTATGATTAGCAATAATGTGCTGCGAGATAAGGAATTGTCCATGAAGGATCGCGGAATTCTTTGTACGCTTTTTAGTTTGCCAGATGGATGGAAGTTCAGTATTGGCGGGTTGAGTGCTATTGTTCCGGATGGTGTCCATGCAATAAGAACTTCTATTGTTAATTTGGAAAATCTGGGATATATGGAAAGAACGAAAGCCCGGGGTAAAGATGGTAAGTACATTAGTGAGGTAGAAGTGTTTACTGAAAGAAGAACCGTGTGTGATTATCCGCCACGGGTTACCCGCCACGGATTGTCCGTCACGGAAAATCAAAGGGAATATAATACTGATAATATAAAAAAGAAATCTAATAAGGATGATATAAAATCCATCCATCTATCCATTGAAAATCCGAAGAATGATAGACAGAAAGAAATTAATTCCTACAAGGAGCTAATTGCAGACAACATCAAATTAGATTGGCTGTTAGAAGTAGCATCTCAGCATAATGAGACGGAAGAACAAATGGTTCACGAAATCTATGATGTAATATGCGATATGGTTTGCTATCCGAGAGAGAAAGTGGATATTAAAGGTACTTCATATCCCTGGACAACTGTGAAATCGAGATTTCTAAAACTGGGTTATCCGCATATTGCGGATGTTCTGAATCGAATCATAGATTCGGATTTGAATATCAAAAATATGTCGGCGTATTTAGTTTCAACATTGTATACACAGAGCCTGGTAGGGACGATTGAAGCACAAGCGAAGATAAGTGACGATTATCTCAAGTATCTTCGTGGGAAACCGTATTAGAGGGGGTATTTACATGGCAGTTTATAAAGACAAATGGAACGGATATAAAGGCGAGAAATGGCGTGTTGCCTGCTATTACAAAGACTGGAAAGGCGAGCGTAAGAAACATGAGAAACGCGGCTTCTTAACAAGGCGGGAAGCACTGGCGTATGAACGAGAATTCCTTGCCAAGACCAGCAAGGATATCAAGATGGGATTTGGATTGTTTCTTGACATTTATTTGAAAGATATGCGGCCACAATTAAAGGCCAGTACGATGGCAAATAAGGAAAATGTCATTGAAACTCACATACGGCCTTATTTTGAAAATAAGAGCCTTTCAGAAATCAATTCTACGGATGTCTTACAATGGCAAAATGAGCTTTTAAGCCAGAGGGATGATGATGGAAAAGGATATTCTCAGACATATCTTCGCACGATTCAGAATCAGTTAAATGCGATTTTTAATCATGCCGTCAAATATTATGACCTTGCAAAAAATCCGTGTATTGCCAACAAGAAAATGGGCAAGGCGAAAGCTAAGGAAATGCAGTTTTGGACAAAGGAAGAGTATCTGAAATTTTCCCGAGCGATAATGGACAAGCCTATTTCGTATTATGCTTTTCAAATTCTCTACTGGACCGGGATTCGCTGCGGGGAGCTCTTGGCCCTTACAAAAGCGGACTTTGATTTGGAAAACAGAAAGCTCAAAATAAGCAAAACATACCAGGTGGTAAAGGGAGAAGAAATGATTACTTCGCCTAAAACGGAAAAGAGCAATCGAACAATTGAACTACCGGAATTTCTCTGTGAGGAAATGCAGGATTACTTTGATTCATTATACAAAATTGGCGATAACAGCCGAATTTTTGAAGTTACAAAGAGTTATCTGCATCACGAAATGGACCGGGGAAGTAAGGCGGCGAATATAAAGAGGATTCGAATCCATGACCTTAGACATTCTAGTTGTGCGTTGCTTATAAATCTTGGGTACTCCCCGGTAGAGATTGCAGAGAGGCTTGGGCATGAAAGTGTGACAATCACAGACCGGTATGCACATCTCTATCCGTCGGTACAAAGAGATATGGCGAACCGATTAGATGAAGCTTTTAAGGAGGGTGAAGAAGATGATTGAAGGAAGATTAGGGTATAACAGTTACAATGACAGATATGGACTTCTTGTTTCTGATTTGTGGGAAAATGATGGGTTTCATTGCGGAGAATGTTTGGAAGTTATTGTGGATGAAAAATGGATTTCAACACGAATGGAGATGGCATGGGATGCCGATGGAAGTCGCTGGTATTTAGTTGGAACACCTTATTATGGAAATTTGGAATATGTTCGGGCAAGAGTGTGAAAGTGAGGGGAAATATATGGAGAAGATTTATCGTAGACCCACGCAACTCGGAGGGGCACCAAAGAAAAAGAAAAATGAGAAGAACCGAACCAGAAATATGATTATGAATTTTCGTGTTTCTCCCAAAGAAAAGGAGCTGATAGAGGCACGAATTGCCATGACAGGCTTATCAAAATCAGAATTTTTTATTGAAAGCTGCATGTATCAGGCGATTCTTGTCAGAGGAAATATCAGGACGTTTCGCGAAATTAAAACCAGAATGAAAGAGATTGCAGAGGCAATTGCTGAGAATCCAAAGCTTGAGGATTTAGAGCCAGAGTTGCTAGTATCCATGAAAACTATTCTTGAAATTATGGATCGTATAATCGGAAAGGGGGGATATGAGTGAGGGATGCTAATTTGACAGCAAAAGCAGCCGTTTGTGAAAAGGAAGTGACTGGCATAAAGCAATTGGGATTGCAGCTGGTGTGAGGATTATATGAGAGAGTTGGAATGCGTCTGGCTCTCTTTTTGTATATGATGAGTTAAGTGCAGATTTGTGCTTGCCAGCGTTTGGACAAAATGTCCAAACGTAGATGGAGAGTGTTTTAAAGTGAGTGGAGCCAGATTTGTTAGCATAAGAGAGAGGGGGAGAAGGACAGTTTTTGTGGCTGATGCAAAAGGTAAGGATGAATTGCTTCAAAGTTGTCTGAAAAAATTATGTGGTTATAGTCGTATTTATCAAGAGGGTATAAGGGAAACTCCCCTTACAAGATAGAAAATGCTAATGTGCATGGGTGTGGACACATTATGCGTATCTTGCAGGGCTTGAATAAGAAGACAAAATGTATATTTTATGTGCCGGAAATGTACATGAAAAGAGGGTAAAAATGCCTAAAAACGGGTAAAAATGGAGAAAAATATCACGTTTGGACAAAATGTCCAAACGTGGATAAGACTGGTGGGATTCTGGAATGTGCAGACGGAACAAGCCATAAAGGTTTTGGAAATAAGGGACGAGATTACACTGGAGAACCGGATATGCACGCTGGGACAGGCAGAGGTGTATATGAAGGCGGTGGAGAGTTTCGTTGAGGATATGAACACACCAGAACGTGCAAGGGATAGTTGCTCTGTTTATAAGGCAGATAAAGATGAATGGAACAGATAAACTAATAGACAGTGTAATGAAATGCGGGGTAAATTGCTTCGCATTTTTCAAGATTTGGTGTACATTGAAAGATATATATCCGTATGTTATAATTTTTAATCAGAATAATAAAGGGTGCTTAAACAATGAGAGGGGGAAATGCCAACTGGCTGTTGGGTACTGAACCCCTACTCTTATATATTAGGAGGTTTTATATGGCATTGGATGATAAATTTAACCAGATTTATGAGCTGTATTATAAACTTATGTACAAAGTCTCCTATAGTATTTTACAAAATTTTGAAGATACAGAAGATGTTTTGCAGGAGGCATTTATTCGTATTGATAAAAATATTTCAAAAGTTTCTGATCCATCTAGTCCAAAAACAAAAAATTTTGTGGTTATTATAACTAAGAGGCTGGCTCTAAATATGCTAAGGAAGAAGAAAGGAATACAGGTTGAAGAACTTTTGGCTACGCTAGAGGATGTCCGTATTGAGGCATCACCAGAAAGAGCAAATGAAACTAAAACAGTCCAAGAACTAGTTAAAATGGCCATACGTGATCTGCCAGAGCGATACCGGGATTGTCTGTTTTTGGCTCTAATTGATGAGTATACACCAAAGGAAATTGCTGATATATTAGAGATGAAAGAGCAGAGTATATATAAAAGATTGAAACGAGGCAAAAAAATGTTGCAGGATAGACTGGCAGATATGGGGGTGACTTATGAAGATTAGCACAGAGGAATTGCGTCAGGCATTAAAAGAAGTTAGGGAAGAAGAACTAAATTTATTGTTGAAAATCTGCGAAGATAAAAAGATAGAGCAGCGGATTGAAACCTCCCAAAAAAGAATGGATCAGAAAAAGATACACAGGCTGGCGCATAAAAAAAAGCGTTGGGGAAAGTGGTCAAGAATTGCGGCGGCTATTCTTATCGTATCGCTTGTAGGTGCTGTTTCTACATATGCGATGGAAAAAGTCCGTCAGGCAATAGTAAACTGGGATGTGAATTTAGGTAAAAATGAAGATGATTTTCATTTTAATGTAGAAAATCCTGTGCAGACTGCATCCCCAAAAGAAAAAGAAAACATCCCGGCAAAGATCGAGCGAAGATACCATCTGACATATATTGCAGAAGGATTTCAAGAGCATGGCGAAGATTGGCAGACACAGTCCTATAAAATAGTTTACAAAAAGGAGAAGCAGCGTATCTGCTTTGAGCAATTGATTAAAACAGAGAAAACGACTGCTGATTTAGAGTTGGCAGATCAGGAGATTCTTGCCATTAATGGATATAAAGGACAGTATGGATACGAAGGAAAAGAAAGCATTTTAAGATTTGTAACAGAGGAGTATGTATTTCAGTTGTCAACAAAAGCAGCAGTGGAACGGGATGAGATGATTCGCATGGCTGAGTCGGTGGCTCAAATGCCACCCGATGAAATTGAGACATATTATAGTCCGGCATATATACCAGATGGGTATTCAAAGTGGGAAGAAGGCTGTCTTAAGGAAAATTGGACATACGATATGTATTATGCCAAGAATAAAAAACAGTTTTTGACATTTGGACAAAGCACAATGGGAGGAACAATATCAATTGATTCAGAAAATGCAAGCAGAAAGGAAGTAACAATTAATGGTTGGAAGGGACAATTAAATAATAAGAAGAAGAAAAAGACAATTATATGGGCAACGGATGAATATGTATTTACGGTGACAGGTGTCGGGAATATTTCGGCAGAAGAATTGCTGAAAGTGGCCAAAAGCGTTACACCAGAAAATTAGCTGAAAAAAATTTTATAAAAAATGTGATTTTTTGTCCAAAAATGATTTTGTTGAGGGTTATTATATATGAATATTAAATTTAAGGAGGTTTCATCTTATGAAAGCAATGAGAAAACGGGGAATATGTATGATTCTGGTGGGAGTAATGTTAGTTGCCGGAATATCTAAGACAAGTAAGGCGGCAGAATTGGAAGGAACAAAGGAAAACACAGGAAATGGCAGCATGGTATCGCCCTGTGCGGCGTATGCAACTAAATGCAATGTAAAATTGTCAATATCAGGCGGAAAAGCTCAAATCCATGCTTCGGTATCGGGCTATATTGATGTGTCAAAGATTCATGCCAAAATAGTTCTTCAGAATTATTCCGGTAATAGTTGGAAAGCGATTAAAACATATGAAGATTCAGTCTCCTCTCCGACATATTCTTTGAGCAAAAGAAAAGTTGTATCTAAAGGAAAGTATCGTGTGAAAGCAGTATTTACCATATATAAAGGGGCAAAATCGGAAAATGTAACTAAATACAGTAGTTCGGTGTCTTATTTTTCCTAAATATGCCATAAAAAAGAATTATCATAAGTAGGGAAGTGAAAGAATGTATCAGAAAGTGTCAGTTTACAGAGTTTCCATTGAAAAAAGCGTTCTTTTCATATGGTAGCGGAATACCGAAAAGAACGCAAATCTAAAGTAACAAATTAATTATATGATACAGCTAGAAAGCTGTAAAGTAAAAAAGAAGGAGAGATAAAAAATGTTCAGAAAAATTAAAAAGGTATTTTGTTGTTCAATGATATTATCATTAGTAGTGTCGAGTCTTGCTTTTGCTGCGTCGCTGCCTAATTATTATGGAAAGAATTACACATACACAAAATCAAAAACTATTGCGAAAATGGAAGCAGAAGGAAATGGTAATACAGCAAGTACTACCGTTACAAATATTGCAAAAAGCAAGCGTTATTATTCTGCTTATGTTAACAGACGGTATGCTGACAGCAATCGTGTAATAGAAAAATCAGCAAAGGAAACAACTGTTGCTTCAGGAAACAAAATATCAGTTGCAGTTGCAAGATATCGCAGCACGGAAAATCGCGAACATTATCATAAAGCCATGTCATGGAACTGTTCTATGCAGCCAAGCGGTAACGGCTATACTGCTTTTTTGGCTGACACGATTGATTACACGATAAAGCAAAGTAAGTAAATTTTAGTAAATATGTTTTGGAATAAAGGATTTTATGAATTTAAAATCTTTTTATTCTGAAACATATTTTATAGGGAGGAATTTTATATGACTAGAAGTTCACGAATCATAATAATCTTTGTTGTTATCGCGTTGATGCTGGGAATTGGCTGCCTGTTTCTTATTGATTTTTCAGGTGGTGCTCAGAACTTGCAGAATGCTCAAAGGAATACTGTGACAGAAGTGGAGAATGACGCGCCTGGAAACAAAAAAGTTCCGGAAGACGATTGGTGGGTTATTGATGGGTGTTTAAAAATTTTCTCGGATACGGAATTAAAGAGAAAGAGTAAACTCGTTGTTCCGGCAGTCTATGAAGGAGAGACAGTTCGATCATTAACGATGAGTTCCAGTGAAGGGACATTTTCCAATTATCTTACATATGTAGAAATCGAAGAGGGGCTGGAAATGATTGAAGATGCTTTTGTGTCATGTCCGAATTTAAAGACGGTTATAATTCCTGACAGTGTAAAGAAAATATACAAGTACGAGTTCAGAGATTGCAAAGATAAAGTTACTCTTTATGTGAAAAAACACTCTTACGCAGAAAAATGGGCAAAAAAGCATAAAATTAAGTATGCGTACGGAAAACCAAAGGAGGGAGCATAAATGGTTTTTAAGAATGTAACGGATTTGATGAAAAGGCATACAGCGCTTTTTGTTATTTTGCTGATTTCACAGATTTTTGCGCTGCTTAGCATCTTTTTTGTTTTTGGAGTTTTTCAAAATAATTTGTATGAGTTATGTGATAACCATGACTCGAAGTCTTTAGAGGCGACAATTGATAATCAAAAAATAACGAGTGATGATATAAATAAGATTTTTATGACCATGGTAGAAGAAGAAATACCGATTGATTATTTTTATGTGGAAGCGGAAAGCAAAGATGGGAAAAAGTCATTTTTAGATCGTGCTCAATATAAAAATGGTAAATATGGTTATAGTGATTCGGTCTATGAAAATATGAAGTACGGATTACAGGGAAGCTATTATGAAGATAAAGACTACAGAAATAAAAATAAAGTTGTTGTAATCAATGGAGAAGATAAAAAAGATGTAGGAGATACGATTGTTTTAGGAGAGGAAACATTTGATATTATTGGCAAAGATGATATAAATGATCCGGGTGAGTATGAAATTCCATTTACTGCGTTTCCTAAGAATTGTGTATGGATACGATTAAACTTTGGGTTGACTCAATTGCCGACACGAGCGCAGTATGAAACATTCCGTGATTTGCTTTTGTCGTATGGCTGTAAACCGGCAGAATTTTATGTCTCGAATAATGCGGATTTAAGACAAGAGTATTCGATGCTTGTGGTTAGTGCGTTACTCGCAATTTTAGCAGGCGTTAATATGTATATGATTTATCGTTTTATTTTTAAGAAAAGACGAAAGAAACTTGCTGTTTTTTTGTTATGTGGCTGCAGCAAGAAACGTGCCCGGATGTTATTTTTTACTGAAATTTTATGTAATATGTTATGCGTTGTAATTGTGGCAACAGGCTTGTTTCGGTTTGTGGTTTTCCCACAAATGCTTACTTGGTTTAAGTATGTGGACCGAATATACGGCATAAAAGAATACGGCACGATTATAGCAATTTTTCTTTTTGTCGTATTGCTTATTGGGTATGCTTTGTCATTTTCTATTACCAGAAAAAGTATCCTGGATTTTAAAAGGGGGGAATTATAATGGGAATATTAGCAATTGGTGAATATATCAAGCATTGGAAAAGAAATGTTTTTGTTGTTATACAGATTTCCGTGCTGCTGCTTGTATTGTGTGTGTCAGTTACCATGTTGGCGACAATATTCAGGGCATATAAACCGGTACAGCATATGGCGGATAAAAAAGGAATTTATGTAACATCTTTTGGTTATCATGGAGTAAATGCAAAGGATATAGCAAACGGCATGAAAAAGGTTGAATCCGTTTATTCGTGGGGGAGTACCACGTTGAGTAATCAAGATGAAAATGCGGATATGATTACGGCTGTTTATCCGGAAGATGTTTTAAATGATTATGCACCCGATTTATCAGAGGGAAAGTGGCTGACAGATGCGGACGATAAAAAAGGTGTTCTGCCGGTCGTGATTTCGGAAAATTCATATGGGTGGAGAACAGGGAGTATGTTGAATTTTCAACAAATCGATGAAAGCGGAAAAACAAAGAATATAAAAGCGGAAGTTGTTGGCGTCATGGAAGAAGGAACAAATGTAATTGGACATGATTTTGGTCAGGGGCAAATTTTGCAGAACGATTACAGAGATATTTATTCCACATACCGCTATGAGCAGGAGAAGAGTGTTCTGATTTTGATCGGGGAACAAAAGGCAAAAGAAAATGGTGTTACCTATACATTTAATCAGGATCATTTTATCGTGTATCAGGATGATATAACAAAATACGAAATGAGTTCCAATAGTCAGGCTTTGAAAAGAACTCTGGGGACGGGAAATGATGGAACTACGATTGACAGCTCGTTACAAGAGTTTATGAAAAATACAAAACATCATTTGCAAAAGGAATCGATGATGTATTTGCCGGTGTTGATATGTGTGCTGATTATCACGATTATTAGTATTGTTAATGTATGCGCCCTAAATATGTCAGATGATTTATATCACAATGCGATATTTAGTCTGCTTGGACTTCCGTGGAGACGATGTGTATCTTTCTCGGTAATACAAAGTTTTTTTACCGCATTTTTCTCTGTGGTAATGTTTTTTGCTTTATTTGCGACGGTTCAAAAATTAAATTTGACAGAATATTTACTGATTAAGTTAGACTGGGTAACGGTCGTTTCTATGGTGGTTATGCTGGTGGTGTTATGTTTTGTGCATTGGATTGTTCCATATATTATTTTATGCAGAAAGCAGCCGGTTGAAGTTTTTCGGGATAGGAAAGGAGAATAAAATGATTTCGATTAAGAATTTAGTGAAAATATATAATAAAGGAAAAGGAAATGAATATAAGGCCTTAAAAGGAATTGATTTTCAGGTTCAGGATGGAGAACTGGTAGCGGTTATTGGAAAATCCGGTGCCGGTAAATCCACGTTGCTGCATGTTTTGGCAGGGATTGATAGCTTTGAGAGCGGCAGTTACCACGTTGGAAACCAAGATGTGGGACAGATGTCGGAAAAACAATTGGCGGAGTTTCGAAATAAAAGTATTGGAATGGTTATGCAGGATTTTGCTTTGATAGAAGAATATACCGTGCAGGAAAATCTTCTGGTTCCGCTTATTTTCGGTAAGGTGAAAAAAAGAGAGCAAAGTAAAAAGATTATGGATGTTTTGGAAAAGGTAAACATCGCGGAATTAAAAGATAAACGGGTCAATCAATTGTCCGGCGGGCAGAAACAAAGAGTAGCGATTGCCAGAGCCCTTATTAATTCTCCGGAGTATATTTTGGCAGATGAGCCTACAGGGGCACTCGACAGCAATACATCGGATGACATCATGGATGTGTTTGAGGAGTTAAATAAAAATGGGCATACGGTTATCATAGTCACGCATGATAATGGTGTGGCTGCCAGATGTCAGAGGGTGATTGAGATAAAAGATGGGGAAGTGTTGTCTGAATAATAAAAAATGCAACTTATTTGCTGCCTCAATCGTATTATTTACAAAGAGGCAGCGAATAAATTACAAATAGGAAGGTTGGTTAGTATGAAAAAAATAATTAGAACATTAGTAATTATGGTTTTGGCGGTGTCGGTTATCATGCCGGGAGCGCAAGCTTTTGCACAGGAGAATACAAATACTGAATTTACATATACCGGAAGTAACGACAGCGATTATAAAGGGCAGAGCACGGT
>ENA-ORTT01002690-ORTT01002690.1-human-gut-metagenome-genome-assembly--contig:-NODE-2690-length-13067-cov-8.359899_pt1 | contig 13067 bp, 7 predicted proteins | sample MGYA00242074_ERZ509197 | MGnify/ENA primary metagenome ERZ509197 (study PRJEB26280, sample SAMEA2338789) | human gut metagenome | biome: human gut; feature: human-associated habitat; material: faeces...
CCATAATACCAATGTTTCTGGTTCTCTCTAATGGATATTCTCTTCCAGCCAAGGTTTTTCCTCCTTAATTTACTACGCCGATATGCGCAGAACATTTTTATAATACTTGAGAGCAAAGTTGCTTTGCTCCCGGTATCTATTCATATGGCAAATGATATTAGAAGCGGTAATGAGCGAATGCTTTGTTTGCTTCTGCCATTTTGTGCATATCTTCTTTTCTCTTAACAGATGCACCTGTGTTGTTAGCTGCATCCATGATTTCATTTGCAAGTCTTTCTTCCATGGTCTTCTCACCTCTGTTACGTGAGAAAGTTGTTAACCAACGAAGTCCTAAAGCCTGACGACGGTCTGGTCTAACTTCGATTGGTACCTGGTATGTTGCACCACCAATACGTCTAGCCTTTACTTCAAGAACAGGCATAACGTTATTCATGGCTTCTTCAAATACCTCAAGAGCAGGTCTTTCTGTTTTCTCTTCTACTCTTGCGAAAGCTCCATATACAATTTTCTGTGCTACACCTTTCTTACCATCTAACATAATGTTGTTGACAAGCTTTGTAACGACTTTGTTATTGTAAATTGGATCTGCTAATACGTCTCTTTTCTGAGTATGTCCTTTACGTGGCACGGTTCTTCCCTCCTTAATCATAATTTACTATACAGAAAAAACTTCTGCATTTACTGAGTGCGGCAGCGCCGCCATTTACAGCCTTATAACCTGACAGCATACCGCTATCCGGCAGGCTGTTTCAGTGAACTTCATTTCGATTAATTCAACGGTACTCACAATGTGTAAAATATCGGTCAAAGACCACCTATTTCGCCATAATGTTCGTGCGGAAATCTATCGTTTGTGATAATAATCCCAACACCAACCTATAGTCCATCCGGCAGAAGATGCCGGATACAACAAATGTGATACTATGGTTCGCTAAATTATCAAGCAACTTCGGTCCAATACCTGAAATTACTTAGAAGCCTTTGGTCTCTTAGCGCCGTATTTGGAACGAGCCTGCTTTCTGTTAGCGACTCCTGCTGTATCAAGTGTACCACGGATGATGTGATATCTTGTACCTGGTAAGTCCTTAACACGACCACCACGGATCAGAACAACGCTGTGCTCCTGTAAGTTGTGTCCCTCACCTGGGATGTAGCTTGTTACCTCGATTCCGTTGGAAAGACGAACTCTGGCGATCTTTCTAAGAGCTGAGTTAGGTTTTTTAGGAGTTGCTGTCTTAACAGCGGTACATACACCTCTCTTCTGCGGAGAAGAAGTATTTGTAGGTCTCTTCTGCAGGGAGTTGTAACCCTTCTGAAGTGCAGGTGCAGTAGACTTCTTAACAGATGTCTGACGTCCTTTTCTTACTAACTGGTTAAATGTTGGCATTATTTTCACCTCCTGTTATATTAAATATGCATCCCTAAATATGCATGCTAAATTATTATATAAGTGCAATTCCTGTATGTCAAGCCTTTTTTCTATTTTCAGACTTTCTTCTATAATAATCTGTTTTTTTTGCACCCTTATCTATTTTTTCCAGTTTCTTGTGAATTATACATATTTTTTCCAGCTGCCAGAAAAAAGAATCCTATGAATCAAAAAAATCCTATAAATTAAAAAAAGAACCGTGCACCACTGACTTTTATCAGCTGGTGCGACAGTTCTTCTCATAAATATTATTTTATTCTTCCTCTACCGGAGCTTCTTCGATTTCATTTTCTTCGTCCCTCGGAATCTCTTCCTCATAATCGTCGAAGTCATCAAAATCATCAAACATCAGCTCGTCATCCTCATTGATATCAGAATCCAGTTTAATGTTGCGGTATCTCTTCATACCTGTTCCTGCAGGAATCAGTTTACCGATGATAACATTCTCTTTCATACCGATCAATGGATCGACTTTACCTTTGATTGCAGCTTCCGTAAGAACTTTTGTTGTCTCCTGGAAGGATGCTGCTGATAAGAAGGAGTTCGTTGCAAGGGAAGCCTTGGTAATACCAAGTAATACCTGTTTGCCCTCTGCCGGCTCTTTTCCTTCTTCTACCAGTTTCTCATTGGTATCTTCGAAATCAAGTGCATCTACCAATACACCCGGAAGCATCTCTGAATCACCGTTTGTCTCAACGCGTACTTTCTGTAACATCTGACGCACAATAACCTCGATATGCTTATCGTTGATTTCTACACCCTGCAGACGGTATACACGCTGTACCTCGCGGAGCATGTAATCCTGAACTGCACGGACACCTTTGATCTTTAAGATATCGTGTGGATTTACAGAACCTTCTGTCAGCTCATCACCGGCTTCAAGTACTGCGCCATCCATAACCTTAATTCTGGAACCATAAGGGATCAGATATGCCTTTGATTCTCCGGTCTCATTATTGGTAACGATGATCTCACGTTTCTTCTTGGTATCCTTAATCGTTGCTACGCCGCCAAACTCTGTGATGATAGCAAGACCCTTAGGCTTTCTTGCCTCAAAAATCTCCTCGACACGAGGAAGACCCTGTGTAATATCGTTTCCGGCAACACCACCGGTATGGAACGTACGCATGGTAAGCTGTGTACCAGGCTCACCGATAGACTGTGCTGCGATAATACCGATTGCCTCACCAACCTGTACAGCCTGGCCGGTAGCCATGTTTGCACCGTAACATTTTGCACAGACACCCATATGGGAGCGGCAGGATAATACGGTACGGATCTTAACTTTCTTAAGCGGCTCGCCATTCTCATCAACCCCCTGGCTCATAACTGCAGCTGCACGCTTCGGTGTGATCATATGGTTTGCTTTTACAATGACATTTCCATCTTTGTCACAGATCGTATTGCAGGAGAAACGTCCTGTGATACGCTCCTGAAGACTCTCGATCTCTTCTTTTCCATCCATGAATGCAGTTACCCACATTCCCGGAATCTCTCTGCCTGTACCCTCACAGCAGTCAGACTCACGAACGATCATGTGCTGTGAAACATCAACAAGACGTCTGGTCAGGTAACCGGAGTCAGCCGTACGAAGTGCGGTATCGGAAAGACCTTTACGGGCACCATGTGCGGACATGAAGTATTCGAGTACGTCAAGACCTTCACGGAAGTTTGACTTGATCGGCAGCTCGATCGTACGACCGGTTGTATCTGCCATAAGTCCACGCATACCGGCAAGCTGTTTGATCTGTTTATCGGAACCACGGGCTCCGGAGTCAGCCATCATGAAGATGTTGTTGTATTTATCAAGTCCGGAAAGAAGTGCATGTGTCAGCTCCTCATCGGTCTCTTTCCAGGTTTCAACAACCTCTTTGTAACGCTCTTCCTCAGTGATAAGACCACGTTTATACTGTTTCATGATACGGTCAACAGTATCCTGTGCATCTTTGATCATCTGCGGTTTCTGAGGCGGTACGGTCATATCGGAAATGGATACGGTCATAGCTGCTCTTGTGGAATATTTGTAACCCATAGCTTTTACGGCATCAAGAACTTCTGCTGTCTTTGTTGCACCATGGATATTGATTACTTTTTCCAGAATCTGTTTATTCTGTTTCTTTGCAACGAGGAAATCTACTTCCAGTTTTAATTCATTGCCCGGAATGCTTCTGTCTACAAATCCAAGATCCTGTGGAATGATCTCATTAAAAATGAAGCGTCCCAGTGTAGATTCTACATTTCCGGTAAGTGTTGTTCCATCCGGCATGGTCTTTGTCATGCGGACAGTGATTCTTGAGTGAAGTGTTACTACACCATTCTCGTATGCAAGAATTGCTTCGTTTACACTCTTGAAGAATTTACCTTCTCCTTTTGCTCCCGGTCTCTCCTGTGTCAGATAGTAGATACCAAGTACCATATCCTGTGAAGGAACGGCAACAAGACCACCATCAGACGGTTTTAACAGGTTATTCGGTGAAAGTAACATAAAACGGCACTCTGCCTGTGCTTCTACAGAAAGTGGAAGATGCACAGCCATCTGGTCACCATCGAAGTCGGCGTTGAACGCGGTACATACCAATGGATGTAACTTAATTGCCTTACCTTCTACGAGGATCGGCTCGAATGCCTGAATACCAAGACGATGCAGTGTAGGAGCACGGTTTAACATAACCGGATGCTCTTTGATAACGTCTTCGAGAACATCCCAAACCTCTGTCTGGAGTCTCTCAACCATCTTTTTCGCACTCTTGATATTGTGTGCAGTTCCGTTTGCAACAAGCTCTTTCATTACGAACGGTTTGAACAGCTCAATTGCCATCTCTTTTGGCAGACCGCACTGATAAATCTTTAACTTCGGCTCTACACAGATAACGGAACGTCCGGAGTAGTCAACACGTTTTCCAAGTAAGTTCTGACGGAAACGTCCGGATTTACCTTTTAACATATCTGAAAGAGATTTTAATGCACGGTTACCAGGACCTGTAACAGGACGGCCACGACGACCATTATCGATCAGGGCATCAACAGCTTCCTGAAGCATACGTTTCTCGTTGCGGACGATGATATCCGGTGCTCCTAACTCTAAGAGTCTTCTTAAACGATTGTTACGGTTGATGATACGTCTGTATAAATCATTCAGATCGGATGTTGCAAAACGTCCACCATCCAGCTGAACCATAGGACGTAAATCTGGCGGGATAACCGGGATCACTGTCATGATCATCCACTCCGGTTTGTTGCCGGACTCACGGAAAGCCTCTACAACTTCCAGTCTCTTGATGATTCTTGCACGTTTCTGGCCGGTTGCATCCTCAAGCTCTGCCTTTAATTCTGCGGAATCTTTCTCCAGATCGATTGCCTGTAATAATTCCTGAATAGCCTCAGCACCCATTCCAACACGGAAAGAACTGCCGTACTGCTCTCTTGCTTCCTGGTATTCGCTCTCGGAAAGTACCTGTTTGTACTGCAATGCGGTGTTGCCCGCATCCAGTACGATATAAGAAGCAAAGTAAAGAACTTTTTCAAGAGTTCTTGGGGATAAGTCAAGGATTAATCCCATACGTGACGGAATACCCTTAAAGTACCAGATATGGGATACCGGAGCAGCAAGCTCAATGTGTCCCATACGCTCTCTACGAACGCTTGCTTTTGTAATCTCAACGCCGCATCGGTCGCAGACAACGCCTTTGTAACGGATTTTCTTATATTTACCACAATGACATTCCCAGTCTTTGCTCGGTCCAAATATCTTTTCACAGAACAGACCATCTTTTTCCGGTTTTAAAGTTCTATAGTTAATGGTCTCCGGTTTCTTTACCTCGCCTCTGGACCATTCCCGGATCTTTTCCGGAGACGCCAATCCAATTTTAATGGCATCAAATGAGATAGACTGACCTGTGGTTTCTTTACTCATTGTTTCTGGCATTATGACACTCCCTTTCTATTTATTCTTCGTCAAGAGTATTTTCTTCTACATCGTCGAAAAAGTCGGAATCATCCTCATCTTCCTCCGGTTCCTCATCCACATCTACGAGTTCTTCGTTTTCTGCATTGAACTCTTTCTGTGAAAATCCCATTTTTGCAAAGGAATCGCTGTCCTCAAATGCAAAATCCTTGTCTCCGGAAATAATGGAATTCAGATCTGTATTGCCGTATTCGCTTGTCTCCATCAGCTCTACTTCGTTTCTGTCCTCATCTAAGACTTTGACATCCAGACCAAGTGACTGAAGCTCTTTTAACAGAACCTTGAATGACTCCGGAATACCCGGCTCAGGGATATTATCACCCTTGATAATTGCTTCGTAAGTCTTAACACGTCCGACAACATCATCGGATTTTACTGTTAAGATCTCCTGTAAGGTATAGGATGCACCGTATGCTTCCAGTGCCCAAACCTCCATCTCTCCGAAACGCTGACCACCGAACTGTGCTTTACCACCTAACGGCTGCTGCGTTACTAAGGAGTAAGGACCAGTAGAACGTGCATGGATCTTATCATCTACCAGATGGTGGAGTTTCAGATAATGCATGTGTCCAATGGTAACCGGTGAATCAAACGGCTCTCCGGTACGTCCGTCACGAAGCTGAACCTTTCCGTCGCGGGAGATCGGAACGCCTTTCCACAGTGCACGGTGTGCACGGTTGTCAGAAAGATACTTCATAACGTCTTCTCTTAATATATCTTTATATTTTTCTTCAAAGCTCTCTGTTTTGCCTTCTTTTTCTGCTTCTGCAGCATCAAACGGCATATTTACATAGTCATTTGCAAGCTCAAGTGTATCCTGGATATCAATCTCTTTCGCACCATCGAATACCGGTGTCTCGATGTTAAATCCAAGTGCTTTTGCAGCAAGACTTAAGTGAATCTCAAGGACCTGACCAATGTTCATACGGGACGGCACACCAAGAGGATTTAATACGATATCAAGCGGACGTCCGTTTGGCAGGAATGGCATATCCTCAACAGGAAGTACACGGGAAACGACACCCTTGTTACCATGACGACCAGCCATCTTATCACCGACAGAGATCTTTCTCTTCTGTGCAATATAAATGCGGACTGCCTGATTTACACCAGGAGATAACTCATCACCGTTTTCTCTTGTAAATACCTTTGCATCAACTACGATACCATATTCACCATGTGGTACCTTTAAGGAAGTATCACGTACTTCTCTTGCCTTCTCACCGAAAATCGCACGAAGCAGTCTCTCCTCAGCAGTCAGTTCTGTCTCTCCCTTCGGAGTAACTTTTCCGACTAAGATATCACCGGCACGAACCTCTGCACCGATACGGATAATACCTCTTTCATCAAGGTCTTTTAATGCATCATCACCGACACCTGGAACGTCACGAGTAATCTCCTCCGGTCCTAATTTGGTGTCACGTGCTTCTGCTTCATATTCTTCAATATGGATGGATGTATAAACATCATCCTGTACAAGTCTCTCACTTAAAAGAACAGCATCCTCGTAGTTATAACCTTCCCAGGTCATAAATCCGATCAATGGGTTCTTACCAAGTCCAAGTTCTCCGTTAGAAGTAGATGGTCCGTCTGCGATAACCTCACCAACCTCTACATGGTCACCCTTGAATACGATTGGTCTCTGATTGTAGCAGTTTGACTGGTTACTTCTTGAAAACTTTGTAAGTTTGTATACATCTCTTGTTCCATCATCATTTTTTACAATGATCTGATTGGACTCAGAGCTTTCAATTGTACCTGCTTTTTTTGCAACAACGCAGACACCTGAGTCAACGGCCGCTTTTGTCTCCATACCTGTACCAACAACAGGAGCTTCTGTTGTAAGAAGAGGTACTGCCTGACGCTGCATGTTTGATCCCATCAGCGCACGGTTCGCATCATCGTTCTGTAAGAACGGAATTAATGCAGTCGCAACAGAGAATACCATCTTAGGAGATACGTCCATGTAATCAAACATGGTCTTCTCATATTCCTGTGTCTCATCCAGATAACGACCAGATACAGAATTACGAACAAAATGTCCCTCTGCATCAAGTGCCTCGTTCGCCTGTGCTACATGGTAATTATCCTCTTCATCCGCTGTCATGTAGACTACTTCATCCGTGACACGAGGATTCTTTGGATCTGATTTATCAATCTTACGGTATGGAGCTTCAATGAAACCATACTCATTAATACGCGCATAACTTGCCAGTGAGTTGATCAGACCGATGTTAGGACCTTCAGGCGTCTCAATTGGACACATACGTCCATAGTGAGAATAATGAACGTCTCGAACCTCGAATCCGGCACGGTCTCTGGACAAACCACCAGGTCCCAATGCAGATAAACGTCTCTTGTGAGTCAGCTCACCAAGAGGGTTGTTCTGATCCATGAACTGAGACAGCTGGGAAGAACCGAAGAACTCTTTCACTGCTGCAGTTACCGGTTTGATGTTAATTAAACTCTGTGGAGAAATACCATCCAGGTCAAGTGTCGTCATTCTTTCACGGACAACTCTCTCTAATCTGGAAAGTCCGATTCTATACTGGTTCTGTAATAATTCGCCAACCGCACGGATACGTCTGTTACCCAGATGGTCGATATCATCATCATGACCAATACCATACTCTAAATGCATATTGTAATTGATGGATGCGAAGATATCATCTTTTGTAATATGCTTTGGAATCAGATCATGTACATTTTTCTTAATTGCTTCTTTTAAATCTTCCACATCCGGATTTTCTTCCATTAACTGTGCAAGAATTGGGTAGTAAACTAATTCTGTAATGCCAAGTTCCTTTGGATCGCAGTCAACGTAATGTCTTAAATCTACCATCATAGAAGAAAGAACTTTTACGTTTCTTGTCTCAGTCTGAATCCATACATATGGAACTGCTGCATTCTGGATATCATCAGCTAAAGAACGGGTTACTTCTGTACCTGCTTCTGCGATGATCTCACCAGTTGTCACATCAACAACATCTTCTGCCAGAACATGTCCGTTGATACGGTTCTTTAATGCTAACTTCTTATTAAACTTATAACGTCCTACCTTTGCAAGATCATATCTTCTTGGGTCAAAGAACATAGCATTAATAAGGCTCTCCGCACTTTCTACTGAAAGCGGCTCGCCTGGTCTGATTTTCTTATATAATTCAAGAAGTCCTTCTTCGTAATTTGTAGCAACATCCTTGCCAAAACTTGCAACGATCTTAGGTTCCTCACCAAATAAATCAATGATTTCCTGGTTGCTTCCAACACCAAGCGCACGGATCAATACTGTGATTGGCACTTTTCTGGTTCTATCTACACGAACGTAAAATACGTCATTGGAGTCTGTTTCATACTCTAACCAAGCTCCACGGTTTGGAATTACAGTACAAGAATACAATTGTTTACCCACTTTATCGTGAGCGATACCATAATAGATACCAGGGGAACGAACCAACTGGCTGACGATTACTCGCTCTGCACCATTGATTACGAAAGTTCCAGTTTCAGTCATCAAAGGAAGGTCGCCCATGAAAATTTCATGCTCGTTGATTTCATCAGTTTCTTTGTTGTGAAGTCTTACCTTTACCTTTAAAGGTGCTGCATATGTTGCGTCTCTTTCTTTGCACTCAGGGATTGTGTACTTTACATCATCTTCGCATAATGTAAAATCCACAAATTCCAGACTCAGATGACCGCTGTAATCTGCAATCGGAGAGATATCGTCGAAAACTTCTTTTAAGCCTTCGTCCAAAAACCACTTATAGGAGTCTTTCTGAACTTCTATAAGGTTTGGCATTTCCAATACCTCTTTCTGTCTTGAGTAACTCATACGCATGCCTTTTCCGGCTTTCACCGGACGTATTCTGTTTTTCTCCATTGACGTTTCACCTCTCGTTTTTATTCTCAACAAACAAATTGCCTGTTGTATTGCATCTACCGCCTGTATATACGGTATGTGAACACTCACATCTTATGGCTATAAGCCTACTGCACCACAATAGTGCAACGTATATTATATATCAAGTCAAGTAAAATCGTCAAGACAAATTTCATTTTTTCTAATAAATTTATTAGTATTTATAAAAAAGAAGAAACAGATACCTACTTGTAGTATTTTGTGTATCTGTTTCTTCTATATATAGTGTCTTATATTTCTATTTTGTCTTATGTATTATTTCAAAGCTGCAGTCGCTATCATTTATTCACACTGGAATCCTGTGACTTCATTCTTCAATGATTCTGCGATGTTCACATTCTTCTCGACAGATTCGTTGATTCCGGTCATATGACCTGCAAGTTCAGAAGTATACTCTGCCGCGTTAGACACGCCCGCTGCGCTCTGGTTCACTGCATTGGATACGCCATCTGCAGCCTCCGAAATTTCATTTGCAGCCCGGCGGAGATTCTCTGCTACACTCTGAAGATCCTGCATCATCTCATTCATCTGTACGGCATCCTCATTGTAAGTCTCACCGGATTCAACCATTCCCTTGTAGTCATTCAAGACGTCCTGATTTACAAAATCAAGCATCTTGCCCGCATTTCCAGCTAAGTTCTCTACCGATTCTGTTACCATCTTACTGATATTCTGAATTCCATTAGCTGTATTTCTGCTTTCATCCGCAAGCTTCCGAATCTCATCTGCAACGACCGCAAAGCCTTTTCCGGCTTCCCCGGCTCTTGCTGCTTCAATGGAAGCATTCAATGCAAGAAGATTTGTCTGTGAAGAAATTGACAAGATCTCATCTGTAAGCTTATTGATCTCTTCCACCTGTTTGCTCTGTTCAATCGCAGTGGAAAGTTCTCCTGAAATACGCGCCACCATATCGGCTGCAGACACCTGGCTTGCAGTTGCATCTGCCTTCATACCCTCTGCCTTCTGGCGGATACTGTCCACACGTTCAAGTCCCTCTCCTGTCTTATCTGCCATAACTGTGATGTCTTTTCGGATGCTCTCAATATTTTCAGTAATATTAATAACGGTTGCAGATACTTCCTGCATGCTGGCTGCCAGCTGTTCCATCGTCGCAGATGTGCCTGTGATCTTATCGCCCGCTGCGCGGACTCCGTTGTCAACACTCGCCGCTGTATGTTCGAGTTCTCCGGAACCTTTTTTTATCTTCTCGATCAGATTTCTCAACACATCTATAAACTGATTGAATCCCCGGACCATCTGTCCGATCTCATCATTGCCTCTGACCTTCAGATGTGCAGTAAGATCACCTCTTCCCCCATCAATCTCAGTGATCATCTTCATGAGATCTCTGGTTGCTGCGCGCATTGGCTTCACAACGCCGATCAGAATAACAAGAATTCCTGCCACTCCAACAAGAATAGATGCCACGGCCATTCCAACACACACCTTGGAAACTGCCTGATAAGTAGCATGTGCCTGAGCTGTTGCCTCATCCATCTCATTCACGCTCTTCTGCTGGATTCCGGTAATATAAGTATTCACCTCTTCCATGCAGACACGGATCACATTGACTTCGATGGAAACTTTTCCAGTCTTTCCATCGTCGTATTTTTCCATGGCATTGTCCATACGTTCCAGAACGTTGTTCACACCATCATAGATTTTCTGCATAATCTGTTTCTGTCCGTCACCCTCTGTGGCATCATACATCTGCTGCACAAGATCAGCCACAGCCTCCCGATCCGCTGCATAATCATTTCTGGCTTCTGTATGGCTTGTCTCACCTTTTGTTGTCGCAAGATAACGATAGAAATCCTTCTGTACTGCTTCAAGACTATACTGTATGTTGTAAGCATTCTGCAGATCCGGCACTTTGCTGTCTGTGACATCTTTGATCGAATGGTTCATCTTCACCATTGCATCATAGTTGATCACATTTGATACCATGGTCACAGCTACCATCAGTACAAGAATCGCCACCAGTTTGACTGCCATGCTGCTGTTTCTGGTTTTTTTAGCAGTTTTCTTTGTCACTGCGCTTTTCTCCTTTTTCACTGACCGCTGTTTTTTCTGTTTTGGAATTATCGTTTTCTTCTCGTTTTCCTGCGTTTTGTTCTTCATGTGGTCCGCACCTTTTCTATTTTCGTATTATCACTATTGTACATTCTTTTTTCAGTGAAAGCAATGGTTATTCGTTATTTTTACCGACAAAAATAAAAAAATAACATATTTTTGCATAAAGTACACAAAAAGCCATGGTGCACATACACCATGGCTTTAAAATAGCTAATTCTTCAAAAATAATGAAATTATTTAAGAGTAACTTTAGCGCCTTCAGCTTCAAGTTTAGCTTTGATATCATCAGCTGTAGCTTTGTCAGCTGCTTCTTTAAGGATCTTAGGAGCTCCATCAACTAAGTCCTTAGCTTCTTTTAATCCTAATCCTGTTGCTTCACGAACAACTTTGATAACTTTAACTTTGTTTGGTCCAACTTCTGTTAACTCTACGTCGAACTCTGTTTTCTCTTCAGCTGCTGCTGCTTCTCCGCCTGCTGCTGCTACTACAACGCCTGCTGCTGCAGATACGCCAAATTCTTCTTCACAAGCTTTTACTAAATCATTTAATTCTAATACGCTTAACTCTTTGATAGCTTCAATAAATTCTGCTGTTGTTAATTTTGCCATTTTAATTTCCTCCATTAAAATTTAATTATTGACCGGCTGTTACCGGTGATTCTTGATTTCATTCCTGTCTGACAGGATCTCTGTTTGCTGATTAAGCCTCAGCTGGAGCTTCTGCTTCTTCTGCCGGAGCAGCTTCTGTAGCTACTGCACCACCGTTCTCTGCGATCTGGTTAAGAACACGAGCAAGGTTGGTGATAGGAGACTGTAAGCTTCCAAGTAATTTGGAAAGAAGTTCTTCTCTTGATGGTACGTTTGCGATAGCTTTCATACCATTTGCATCGTAGAAAGTTCCTTCCACAACACCGGCTTTGATTTCAAGAGCTGGAGCTGTCTTTGCAAATTTTGCTAAGATTCTTGCTGGAGCTGTTGCATCATCTTTGGAAATTGCAAATGCGTTTGTTCCTTCCAAATCTTTTACAACGCCTTCGAATTCTGTACCTTCTACAGCACGTTTTACCATAGTGTTCTTATAAACTTTATAAACAACACCTGCTTCACGACACTGTTTACGAAGTTCTGTTACATCAGCTACGGAAATTCCACGGTAATCTACAACTACCATAGATTTAGCTCCGTCAAGCTGAGCCTTAATCTCGTCAACAATAGGCTGTTTTAATTCTACTTTAGCCATCTTCCTGGTGCACCTCCTTAAATATTTGTGTGTACCGCCGTCAGTTCATCTTTCGATGAAATAAAAAAACTCTCTGTCCAAAGACAAAGAGCAGAAATATTCTAAGAATAAAATTATCTGAATATAACTTCCTCGGCAGGTGTTCTCACTTTATGCCTTACGGCACCTGCTGTCTTCGGCGTTCATACTTTGGTATGATATCATGGGTATGAAGAGATGTCAAGTGTTTTTTTGAAAAACAGACGAAAAACTTTATACAATATTATATAAAATGCTTCGTATCACTGCACTCTTAATGCTCCATCGCATTAAGAGCTTGTTCTAAGGCACATTTTTATATAATATTGTATAAAGTTTTTCTGTATTAGAGCGTGTTTGAAAAATGCTTTCTGCAAGATGTGCGTTACAATTTAGGGGAGATTTCGCCTGAATGAGGGCGGCGT
>ENA-ORTT01002691-ORTT01002691.1-human-gut-metagenome-genome-assembly--contig:-NODE-2691-length-13063-cov-3.365006_pt1 | contig 13063 bp, 7 predicted proteins | sample MGYA00242074_ERZ509197 | MGnify/ENA primary metagenome ERZ509197 (study PRJEB26280, sample SAMEA2338789) | human gut metagenome | biome: human gut; feature: human-associated habitat; material: faeces...
ATCGGACTTCGTGAGACAGGTATTCTGGTAAGCTGTTCCGATTATCATATTTTCTTAAAGTTAAAAATGACCAGAAGACAGGCAATGGATCACTATTTAAGTGTTATCCGTGACTGCTTAGAGGAGGGCATCAGCCCCAGATGTCACCTGGAGGATATCACCAGAGCAGATATCTACGGCTATGTAGTGCCGTTCTGTCTGGAACTGATGAAACTGATGAAAGAGTATCAGATTCCTATCAAGGTACGTGCCTGCGATACCATGGGATATGGTGTCAACTATCCCGGTGCCGTTATTCCCCGTAGTGTACAGGGTATCATCTATGCGATCCATACCCATGCAGGTGTGCCTCATGAGTTGATCGAGTGGCATGGACATAATGACTTTTACAAGGCAGTGTCCAACTCTACCACGGCATGGCTGTATGGCTGTTCCGGGGTCAACACTTCCCTGTTTGGTATCGGTGAACGTACCGGTAATACGCCTTTGGAAGCAATGGTATTCGAGTATGCACAGTTAAAGGGCGACTTAAACGGTATGAATACCCGTGTGATCACGGAGCTGGCAGAGTACTATGAGAAAGAAATAGGTTATCAGATTCCTCCCAGAACCCCGTTTGTGGGCAAGAACTTTAATGTAACCAGAGCCGGCATCCATGCAGACGGACTGCTTAAGAACGAGGAAATCTACAATATCTTCGATACCGAGAAATTCCTGAACCGTCCGGTATTGTGCGCTATTTCCAACACCTCTGGTCTGGCAGGTATCGCACACTGGCTGAACACTTACTACAAGTTAAAGGGAGACAAGCAGGTACAGAAGAATTCCGAACTGGTAGCAGAGATCAAAAAGTGGGTAGACGAAGAATATGCCGGCGGTCGTGTCACCGTGCTTACGGATGATGAGATCGTGGCATGCGTCAACCGGATCTGTCTGGAGAAGAATCTGAAGATCGGTGAGTAAGCATAGAATGAGCATGACAACGGTAACAGCGTTGTCTGGAATCGAGGATTATAGTGAGTAAGTATGATGTAAAGCAGGAAGTAACGGACAAGTTCTCCCTGCGGGGACGGGTATTTCACAAGCTGAGAGAGGACATTTTAAGCGGAAAATACCAGGAACATGAAGAATTGAAGGAAGTGGCGATCGGCGAGGAGATGGGCGTCAGCAGAACCCCCGTCAGAGAGGCATTCCGTCAGCTGGAACTGGAGGGACTGATCCAGATCATTCCGAACAAGGGTGCCTATGTCACCGGCATTACGCAGAAGGACGTGAAGGATATTTATATGATCCGTTCCCTGCTGGAAGGTTTGTGCGCCCGTTGGGCTACGGAGCATATCACCAAGGAGCAGATGGAAGAGATGGAGGAGAATGTCTACCTGTCCAAGTTCCATGCCCAGAAGGGGCATCTGGAGCAGCTGGCAGAGTTAGACAATCGTTTCCATGATATTCTGTATGAAGCCTGTGACAGCAAGATGCTGGAGCATCAGCTGAAGGACTTCCATCAGTATGTCCTGCGTGTCCGCAAGAAAACATTGGCCAGTGCCAACCGCGGCCCCAAATCCAATGAAGAGCATGAGCAGATCATGGAGGCCATCAAGGCAGGCAATGCCGATCTGGCAGAGCAACTGGCACACCAGCACATGATCAACGCCTATGACAACATGGTGAAAAACGGTCTGAACGAGGCCTATGCACAGCAGGATAAGCCGCAGGAATAGGTTGCCTGTCTGTGAAACTTACTGTAGAATGTAATTATTCAGAGCCAATGGGCGAAGTAACCACATGAGCAAATAACATGCAGGCATGTTATTCGGTGAAGCCTTGCAGAAGCGATTTTGCCAATGTGGTTCTGGATAGCTATTGCAAAGTAAAAGAATAAATACCGGAAAGGAAATCATTATGGAAAAGATCAAAATGACAACCCCTCTCGTAGAGATGGACGGAGATGAAATGACCAGAATCCTCTGGCAGATGATCAAGGATGAGCTGTTACTGCCCTATATCGATCTGAAGACAGAGTACTATGATCTGGGACTGGAGCATCGTAATGAGACAGACGATCAGGTAACCGTAGATTCTGCCAACGCTACCTTGAAATATGGTGTTGCCGTAAAATGTGCTACCATTACTCCCAACGCTGCCAGAATGACAGAGTACAACCTGAAGGAAATGTGGAAGAGTCCCAACGGAACCATCCGTGCCATCTTAGACGGTACCGTATTCCGTGCACCAATCCTGGTAAAGGGCATCGTTCCCTACGTAAAGAACTGGACCAAGCCCATCACCATCGCCCGTCATGCTTATGGTGATGTCTATAAAAATACAGAGATCAAAGTACCCGGACCCGGTAAGGCAGAGCTGGTATTCACCGCAGCAGACGGCACCGAGACCCGTGAACTGATCCATAATTTCGACGGAGCAGGTATCATTCAGGGTATCCACAATACCAATAAATCCATCGAGAGCTTTGCAAGAGCATGCTTCAGCTATGCCGTAGATACGAAGCAGGATCTGTGGTTCTCTACTAAAGATACAATTTCCAAAAAGTACGATCATACTTTTAAGGATATTTTCCAGGAGATTTATGATAACGAGTACAAGGCTAAATTCGAGGAACTTGGCATTGAATATTTCTACACTCTGATCGATGATGCCGTAGCCCGTGTCATCCGTTCCGAGGGCGGATTCATCTGGGCATGTAAGAACTATGATGGTGATGTAATGTCCGATATGGTAGCTACCGCTTACGGCGATCTGTCCATGATGACTTCCGTACTGGTATCTCCCAGCGGCGTTTATGAGTACGAGGCTGCTCACGGAACCGTACAGCGTCATTATTACAAGCACTTAAAGGGTGAAGAGACCTCCACCAACTCCATTGCTACCATCTACGCATGGACAGGAGCTCTCAGAAAGCGCGGCGAGCTGGATCAGATTCCCGAACTGTGTAACTTCGCAGACAAGCTGGAGCAGGCCTGCATCAAGACCATCGAGGACGGCAAGATGACCAAGAGCCTGTCCCTGATCTCTACCTGTGAGCATCCTGTGATCCTCAACAGCCTGGATTTCATCAAGGCTATCAGAGAGACCCTGAACAGCCTGCTGTAAGGAATAAATAAAACGGAAGAAACGGATGCTTCCCTGTAGGAATGGGTGGCATCCGTTTTTGGTGTACACCCAAAGATCTTACCGGAGGATTACAGAAGTGAATGATGAAAAGGAAGTTGTGTGTTCCGGAAAAACGATGGCTCCATTTATAATGGGAGTGATGTTCTGGCTCATCGGAATAGGAGTTACTTTTTTATTACTGATTTTAGGCACTTCACAGGGAGTGAAAGGCGCAGGCATTATCTTTTTCATATTATGTGGAATGGAAGGGAGCTATTTCCTTCTGTTTTGGCGCAACAAAAGAATTACTATGACGCGGGATGATATTACTTACCGTTCCATTTGGGGAAAAGAGAAAAAATACTCATGGGAAGACGTGAGATCGGTGCGTTATAAGTCGGCTGGAAGAGGGGCGTATAGAATTCTGATCCAGACAGACCGAAAGATATGTATCGAAACCGGAATGATGAAAAACAGTGAAGAGGCTGAAAAACTGATAAAGGAAAAAGGGTATTTAGGTCTCCATTAACCTTATGGTTTTGAGCCATAGAAGAGATGAACATTAACGAGTGGGAAGTTTAGGCTTCCCATATTTTTTGGCTCAAAATACAAAGGAGTAGTACCATGTTTACGCTGGAGGCAGAGATGATTTTAATATCGTCTCTGCTTTTTTCGTGGATTTTTTGTTAATTATCTTGGAAGAATTTGGGGCATTTTGGCGAGGAACAGTTGCGGGGGATCGGGGATACAGGTACAATAGAAAGAAAGGAATCGGCAAACGATAAAAGCGTGTGAAAGTGGAAGAAGGTGGATTTAATACGGAATAAAAAAAGGCTGTTTGATGAAATAAAATATTATTGTGAAGAAAATAAACTGGATCAGAGGATGTTTCTTCGGCAGGAGATTCTTCGGGAGGATATAGAGAATCAGACAACCTCATCCAAGTGACCGACAGGGAGGGAAAAGTTACTCTTATTGAACTATAACCTCCATACCGATGATGACTGGAAGGGTAATTCCGGCAACGGCAACGGGAACAACAAGGACAACTCCGGCAGTGGAAATAAGGGAAACGGAAATTCCGGCAATAACGGCAATGGAAACGGCAACGGTAAGGGGAAGGGCAACAATAAGAAGAACAGCAAGTCCGAGGGCACGGATGATGCAGGCTACGGCAATGCAACCAATGCGGAGGAGAACAACAGCCAGAACCAGTGCGGCATTCTCTTCCCGGTACAGGAGAAAGTCAGCGCTACAGAGGCAGATCTGATCGCCCGGATCAAGACCACCGGTAAGGAAAAGAACTATGAGCTTATCGAGTCCTTAAACGACGTCAACCGTGAGCATGCCGAGGTACTGGTCGAGCAGAACATCAATGGTAAGACGGATACCTCTTATATCTACGGAGCGGAGGTAAACGGCGGATTCGACCGGATCTCCCTTGACCGCTTCGATGGCAGCACCGGCTACTACCTCTACGATGCCAGAGGAAGTGTCTCCGGCATCACCAATGAAGAGGGACAGGTCTACCAGTCCTACCGCTACAGCGTCACCGGAGAGATCACATTCGGTGCTCCGCAGTATGAGAACGAATACACCTACAACGGAGAGTCCTACAATCCGAATATCCAGAGCCAGTATCTGAGAGCAAGGTACTACTGCGTGGTAACGGCGACCTTCCTCACCGAAGACAGCTACCTCGGCAGCCTGACAGAACCGCTGACGCTTAACCGGTATAATTACTGCGTGAGCAGCTATCTGAATTATACGGATCCGAGCGGAAACAAGGCTATTGTAGAGAAAATTGTAGGTCTTTTGGAGGCAATTAGAGATTTGTTTAAGACGGAGGAATATATTCCTATTCCTACTGTTGAAGGAACTCCTATAGTTACGCCTACACCGATACAAAATGACTCGGAAGATGACAGCTATATTCAAACGCAGGAGAATGAGGCGCTAGGGAAATCTAATATTGAGGATTGCATTCTGTTAAATGAAGCACAGTGTAAGGTGGAGAATTATGATATTTCTTATGTGATGGAGTTACTAATGAGATTTGAAGAATTTAGAGCAACCCCTTACTATGCAACAGCGGCTGAGAAAAAAGACAAAAGCTATACCATTGGATATGGACATCGAGTAGAAAAAGGGATGGATCCCATTTATACAATGACAGAAGAAGAGGCAAGAAAGCAATTGGAGGAGGATATCAGGAAGCACTTTCCAACTGAAATTGTTAATGTGATTCTTGAAAATCATGGTACACTAACGCAGAATCAATTAGATGCGTTGGTTGCACTTAGATTTAATAATGGAAAATTTACGATTGCGGAATCTCCTAAATTTACGGAAGTGTTGAAAGAAAAGGATTATTTTGACGAAGAAATACGGAGGAAAATTGCATCACAATTTATGACATATTCATTGCAAAATGATGAAAGACTGGGGGGATTAGTTAAAAGAAGTGCGGCAGAGGCAATAGTGTTTTTAGAAAATAATTATCTTACCGAATATGATGATTTATATAGTGATCCTGATGTTATAGAAATATATAGGAACTTCTTAATAAAATATGAGGTTGATAATTTGGATGAATATTTGGAATATCTGGAATAACTATTGTAACTGTAACGGAAATTTATTATTTTCTATGCATATAAAATCGGAGGTGCAAGGTGAAAAAAAGGGTAATAAGTATAGTAATATCTATAGTAATATTTATAGTTATGTTATTGCTCATATTAGGAAAAATAATTGATTACAAAAAGAAAGAAGCAGTTGCAGCTTACGATGGAAAATGGAAGGTCACACATCAACTCACGACGTATTTCAGAGCAACCAGCAATTTTTTCCCACATCATTATTTGGGGAGAACTATTATTATTAGTGAAAACTCAATAGAAAAAAGTGTTCTTGAATGGCCTGATCTCTTAGAATGGTCAAAAAGTCAATTTGATTATTCTGAAGTGGTTCCTTATTCTGCTGAGGATGAATGGTTTACAGATTGGACCTTTTGGAGCATTGATAAGTTTGCTGACATGGAACAGGTGAGATACCTCAGATATTTGGATAAAATGTATGATGGAAGCTATTACTGCATAGATTACTTCGTTATTTTGGATGAAACACATTTAGCATTTAGATATATTGGAGGTTATTATTTGCTGGAGCCGTTTCAATATTGTGATCCAACGGTAAGTGAAAAAGATTTGAATGGAACATGGGAAATTGCATATTTGGACAGCTATGAAAATTCCTACGAAGGAAGCTATGAAGAAATAGAAAAGGAGGCACCAAGAAGTTCATTAAAGGGCACATATTTTAACGTAGAAGACTGGCTGGGAAAAAGTGTGACTGTTTCAGAAAATGAAGTCAGAATATCTGAGACCGGTTACCAGACGGCAGGGGTGGAATCCGGAAAGATACGGCGGGAAGATTTTGAACAGGAAATGAATATCCACGACGGCCTGAGCATATATGATGACGAGATTCTGGTATGCAATATAAAATGTCAGAATGGAGAGGACATTATCTGTGTGCCGGTAAACGAGAATCAGATGATTATGCGCATTGAAGAAGGATGGTTTATGTTGGAAAAGGAGTGACCGCTTGACAGAGACATGGCTAAGGAGAGCCATTGAAGATAATGAGTTTTGTACATTATTTGGATATAAACTTTAAGTCAATGTACATAGAAATTATAGAAAGAATCGGCGGACAATAAAATGTCAGCTGATTCTTTTTATTCGGAAAATGATGCAACTATGATGTAATATTGTACTATTTTGATAATGAAACTCAATACAATAACCGAAAATATATATGTGGGATGAGGTTGGACAAAATTCCTCAGGTAAAAATGTTGAATACACACAATAGTTGGAGTAGTGAAATAAAATATTGAGGGTGAAAGCAGTTCTGGGAATGATGGCAGCATCGGCTACTACCTCTACGATGCCAGAGGAAGTGTCTCCGGCATCACCAATGAAGAGGGACAGGTCTACCAGTCCTACCGCTACAGCGTCACCGGAGAGATCACATTCGGTGCTCCGCAGTATGAGAACGAATACACCTACAACGGAGAGTCCTACAATCCGAATATCCAGAGCCAGTATCTGAGAGCAAGGTACTACTGCGTGGTAACGGCGACCTTCCTCACCGAAGACAGCTACCTCGGCAGCCTGACAGAACCGCTGACGCTTAACAGGTATAATTACTGCGTGAGCAGCTATCTGAATTATACGGATCCGAGCGGAAACAGTACTGAGAATGATGTTGATAGAATCCCTCGGGAATATCCGATACTCAGTAATCAAAAATCCGAACAGGCAATAGCAGTGGAATCTTTTGTAAACGGAGTACTGGGATCCGCAGCAAAGGTGATTATAGATAAACCCACTGCAGCATATATGCCGGGTATGGCAATGGAGGAACTATACGGCGGACAGTACAGGTTCAACGAACGTGCATACAATAATTACGTTAACCTGACGGAGACATTGATAGAAGCCTTATCCAAGGATGTAACGAACAAGACGGCATACTATGCAGGAAGATGTACCGGAGATGTTGTTATCACAGCAGTTGGTGGAGTGGAATTTGTCTATGGACTGATTACTACTATTTCGGGAGGAAGTGGATCTGCAGCAGCACTTGCAACCGGAATAGGAATAGCAGCTGAGCCGGTAACTATAGCTGTGACAGCAGAAGGTGTCGTTACAGTTGTTGACGGTGTTAATACCATACATTATGGCATTACAGCTTTTAAGAAGGATGCAGACAAAGGGAAAGAAGCTAAAGAAGCAGACAGTAAGGCTGCTGAAAGAAGCAGAAATGGGGCTTTAAATGAGGCAAAACGTGACGCTGGAGTCCCTCGTAGCCAAGAACCATATGCTGTCAGAAAAGTACCCATGACAGAAAGCGAATCTGCTGGTGGCCATGTAATAAAGAATCCTAAGACTGGAGAAATAATATATACGAAGGAATATTATTACAAAAATACCAATGGAGATACGGTTATTATTCAGGACCATTCCTATGGTCATAGTTATAATGGAGGCACTGACCAAGGATCACATTTTAATGTTCGTCCTAGTAACAATTCTCGAACTGGTAGTATTCCTGGAACAAAAGATCATTATCCGTTTAAAAAATAGTAGAAAGGGAAAATTTATGTGGTTTGAATGTGTAAATAAAATAGACTTTTTAAAAAAGTTATATAAAGAAATACCAGATTTAAAAGGAATCCGAATAGAAAAAATTTCTATAGAAAACGGGGGGAGTACATTAGGCTTAGTGTTTGATTTGCCGGATTATCCAACTAATCCACCAGTAAAATGGCTTGGTTGCAATACAGTGTCTATAGAAATAAGTTTTTCGTGTGTGAGCAATTTTGTAATGCGTAGTAATTGTGGTACAATGTATGGTGATATTGAGATGAAAAATCAAGACAATCTTATTAATGCTAGTATAAAGGGAAACATAGAATGCAGTTTTAAGGCAGAATGTGCTATTATACAATGCATTAACGCATATAAGATAACGCATAATATCAACGAGTAGATAAAAAGAAAGATGCAAGAACGTAACAACATTAAAATGAATTAAAAAATGGTAAGACGGATACCTCATATATCTACGGAGCAGAAATATACGATGGATACGACCGGATCTCCCTTGACCGCTTCGATGGCAGCACCGGCTACTACCTCTACGATGCCAGAGGAAGTGTCTCCGGCATCACCAATGAAGAGGGACAGGTCTACCAGTCCTACCGCTACAGCGTCACCGGAGAGATCACATTCGGTGCTCCGCAGTATGAGAACGAATACACCTACAACGGAGAGTCCTACAATCCGAATATCCAGAGCCAGTATCTGAGAGCAAGGTACTACTGCGTGGTAACGGCGACCTTCCTCACCGAAGACAGCTACCTCGGCAGCCTGACAGAACCGCTGACGCTTAACCGGTATAATTACTGCGTGAGCAGCTATCTGAATTATACGGATCCGAGCGGAAACAAGGCTATTGTAGAGAAAATTGTAGGTCTTTTGGAGGCAATTAGAGATTTGTTTAAGACGGAGGAATATATTCCTATTCCTACTGTTGAAGGAACTCCTATAGTTACGCCTACACCGATACAAAATGACTCGGAAGATGACAGCTATATTCAAACGCAGGAGAATGAGGCGCTAGGGAAATCTAATATTGAGGATTGCATTCTGTTAAATGAAGCACAGTGTAAGGTGGAGAATTATGATATTTCTTATGTGATGGAGTTACTAATGAGATTTGAAGAATTTAGAGCAACCCCTTACTATGCAACAGCGGCTGAGAAAAAAGACAAAAGCTATACCATTGGATATGGACATCGAGTAGAAAAAGGGATGGATCCCATTTATACAATGACAGAAGAAGAGGCAAGAAAGCAATTGGAGGAGGATATCAGGAAGCACTTTCCAACTGAAATTGTTAATGTGATTCTTGAAAATCATGGTACACTAACGCAGAATCAATTAGATGCGTTGGTTGCACTTAGATTTAATAATGGAAAATTTACGATTGCGGAATCTCCTAAATTTACGGAAGTGTTGAAAGAAAAGGATTATTTTGACGAAGAAATACGGAGGAAAATTGCATCACAATTTATGACATATTCATTGCAAAATGATGAAAGACTGGGGGGATTAGTTAAAAGAAGTGCGGCAGAGGCAATAGTGTTTTTAGAAAATAATTATCTTACCGAATATGATGATTTATATAGTGATCCTGATGTTATAGAAATATATAGGAACTTCTTAATAAAATATGAGGTTGATAATTTGGATGAATATTTGGAATATCTGGAATAACTATTGTAACTGTAACGGAAATTTATTATTTTCTATGCATATAAAATCGGAGGTGCAAGGTGAAAAAAAGGGTAATAAGTATAGTAATATCTATAGTAATATTTATAGTTATGTTATTGCTCATATTAGGAAAAATAATTGATTACAAAAAGAAAGAAGCAGTTGCAGCTTACGATGGAAAATGGAAGGTCACACATCAACTCACGACGTATTTCAGAGCAACCAGCAATTTTTTCCCACATCATTATTTGGGGAGAACTATTATTATTAGTGAAAACTCAATAGAAAAAAGTGTTCTTGAATGGCCTGATCTCTTAGAATGGTCAAAAAGTCAATTTGATTATTCTGAAGTGGTTCCTTATTCTGCTGAGGATGAATGGTTTACAGATTGGACCTTTTGGAGCATTGATAAGTTTGCTGACATGGAACAGGTGAGATACCTCAGATATTTGGATAAAATGTATGATGGAAGCTATTACTGCATAGATTACTTCGTTATTTTGGATGAAACACATTTAGCATTTAGATATATTGGAGGTTATTATTTGCTGGAGCCGTTTCAATATTGTGATCCAACGGTAAGTGAAAAAGATTTGAATGGAACATGGGAAATTGCATATTTGGACAGCTATGAAAATTCCTACGAAGGAAGCTATGAAGAAATAGAAAAGGAGGCACCAAGAAGTTCATTAAAGGGCACATATTTTAACGTAGAAGACTGGCTGGGAAAAAGTGTGACTGTTTCAGAAAATGAAGTCAGAATATCTGAGACCGGTTACCAGACGGCAGGGGTGGAATCCGGAAAGATACGGCGGGAAGATTTTGAACAGGAAATGAATATCCACGACGGCCTGAGCATATATGATGACGAGATTCTGGTATGCAATATAAAATGTCAGAATGGAGAGGACATTATCTGTGTGCCGGTAAACGAGAATCAGATGATTATGCGCATTGAAGAAGGATGGTTTATGTTGGAAAAGGAGTGACCGCTTGACAGAGACATGGCTAAGGAGAGCCATTGAAGATAATGAGTTTTGTACATTATTTGGATATAAACTTTAAGTCAATGTACATAGAAATTATAGAAAGAATCGGCGGACAATAAAATGTCAGCTGATTCTTTTTATTCGGAAAATGATGCAACTATGATGTAATATTGTACTATTTTGATAATGAAACTCAATACAATAACCGAAAATATATATGTGGGATGAGGTTGGACAAAATTCCTCAGGTAAAAATGTTGAATACACACAATAGTTGGAGTAGTGAAATAAAATATTGAGGGTGAAAGCAGTTCTGGGAATGATGGCAGCATCGGCTACTACCTCTACGATGCCAGAGGAAGTGTCTCCGGCATCACCAATGAAGAGGGACAGGTCTACCAGTCCTACCGCTACAGCGTCACCGGAGAGATCACATTCGGTGCTCCGCAGTATGAGAACGAATACACCTACAACGGAGAGTCCTACAATCCGAATATCCAGAGCCAGTATCTGAGAGCAAGGTACTACTGCGTGGTAACGGCGACCTTCCTCACCGAAGACAGCTACCTCGGCAGCCTGACAGAACCGCTGACGCTTAACAGGTATAATTACTGCGTGAGCAGCTATCTGAATTATACGGATCCGAGCGGAAACAGTACTGAGAATGATGTTGATAGAATCCCTCGGGAATATCCGATACTCAGTAATCAAAAATCCGAACAGGCAATAGCAGTGGAATCTTTTGTAAACGGAGTACTGGGATCCGCAGCAAAGGTGATTATAGATAAACCCACTGCAGCATATATGCCGGGTATGGCAATGGAGGAACTATACGGCGGACAGTACAGGTTCAACGAACGTGCATACAATAATTACGTTAACCTGACGGAGACATTGATAGAAGCCTTATCCAAGGATGTAACGAACAAGACGGCATACTATGCAGGAAGATGTACCGGAGATGTTGTTATCACAGCAGTTGGTGGAGTGGAATTTGTCTATGGACTGATTACTACTATTTCGGGAGGAAGTGGATCTGCAGCAGCACTTGCAACCGGAATAGGAATAGCAGCTGAGCCGGTAACTATAGCTGTGACAGCAGAAGGTGTCGTTACAGTTGTTGACGGTGTTAATACCATACATTATGGCATTACAGCTTTTAAGAAGGATGCAGACAAAGGGAAAGAAGCTAAAGAAGCAGACAGTAAGGCTGCTGAAAGAAGCAGAAATGGGGCTTTAAATGAGGCAAAACGTGACGCTGGAGTCCCTCGTAGCCAAGAACCATATGCTGTCAGAAAAGTACCCATGACAGAAAGCGAATCTGCTGGTGGCCATGTAATAAAGAATCCTAAGACTGGAGAAATAATATATACGAAGGAATATTATTACAAAAATACCAATGGAGATACGGTTATTATTCAGGACCATTCCTATGGTCATAGTTATAATGGAGGCACTGACCAAGGATCACATTTTAATGTTCGTCCTAGTAACAATTCTCGAACTGGTAGTATTCCTGGAACAAAAGATCATTATCCGTTTAAAAAATAGTAGAAAGGGAAAATTTATGTGGTTTGAATGTGTAAATAAAATAGACTTTTTAAAAAAGTTATATAAAGAAATACCAGATTTAAAAGGAATCCGAATAGAAAAAATTTCTATAGAAAACGGGGGGAGTACATTAGGCTTAGTGTTTGATTTGCCGGATTATCCAACTAATCCACCAGTAAAATGGCTTGGTTGCAATACAGTGTCTATAGAAATAAGTTTTTCGTGTGTGAGCAATTTTGTAATGCGTAGTAATTGTGGTACAATGTATGGTGATATTGAGATGAAAAATCAAGACAATCTTATTAATGCTAGTATAAAGGGAAACATAGAATGCAGTTTTAAGGCAGAATGTGCTATTATACAATGCATTAACGCATATAAGATAACGCATAATATCAACGAGTAGATAAAAAGAAAGATGCAAGAACGTAACAACATTAAAATGAATTAAAAAATGGTAAGACGGATACCTCATATATCTACGGAGCAGAAATATACGATGGATACGACCGGATCTCCCTTGACCGCTTCGATGGCAGCACCGGCTACTACCTCTACGAT
>ENA-ORTT01002695-ORTT01002695.1-human-gut-metagenome-genome-assembly--contig:-NODE-2695-length-13052-cov-2.908671_pt1 | contig 13052 bp, 10 predicted proteins | sample MGYA00242074_ERZ509197 | MGnify/ENA primary metagenome ERZ509197 (study PRJEB26280, sample SAMEA2338789) | human gut metagenome | biome: human gut; feature: human-associated habitat; material: faeces...
CGCCGGTGAAGAAGAAATATTCCAAAGAGCATGTGCTGCTTCTTATTTTTATCTACTATTATAAAGGGATCATTCCCATGAATGAGATCCAGACGCTGCTTAAGCCCCTTACTGATCGCTATTTTCAGAACGGACAGGTCTTTGACCTGGAGAGCGTCTACAAGGAAGTGGTGGTGCTGGAGAAGGAACAGCTGGAGGATCTGAAAAAGGATGTTGTGGAGAAATTCCGCAGAGCAGAGGATTCCTTTACCGAAGTGACCGGAGAAGAGCAGGAGTTTTTACAGAAATTTGCCCTGATCTGCCTGTTGAGCTTTGATGTCTATATGAAGAAGATGATTGTGGAACAGCTGGTAGCGGATCTGGCAGATACGATGAAAGCACAGGAACCGGAGAAGGAAGCTCATAAGAAAAAGAATTAGACCGTTTTGGAAAGTAAAAGGACAATAGAATGAAAGCAATCATGGATCTTCATACGCATACTCTGGCAGCAGGGCATGCGTATAGTACCTTGTTGGAGAATATAGATGCTGCATTGGCAATGGGCTTACAGTACCTGGGAATGAGTGAGCACGGACCGACTTCCCCGGGAGGCCCGCATAATTTCTTTTTCAGTAATTATAAAGTGATTCCCAGAATATATGACAGAGAAGAGAACACCGGCCGGGTAATACCGAAGCCAGATGGAAGTCTGCGCCTGCTATGCGGCGTAGAAGCAAATATCTGCAGTACAAACGGTGAACTGGATCTGGAAGAGCGCTATCTGCAGAAAATGGATTATGCCCTTGCCAGCATTCATCCCTTTGCCTTTACTGCGGGAAGCCGCAAGGAGAATACACTGGCATCTGTCAGAGCTTTTCAGAATCCTTATGTGAAAATACTTGGGCATCCCGATGACGGCAGATTTCCGTTGGATTATGACGAACTGGTGCGAGAGGCCAGACAGGCACAGGCGGTGTTGGAAGTGAACAATTCATCCCTGAATCCCCAGTCGGCCAGACAAGGAGGCAGAGAAAATATTACAGAGCTGTTAAAGACTTGCATGAAGTATGATCAGCCTGTTATAATGGGAACGGACAGCCATATGTGCTTTGCCATCGGAGCATTTGATGATGCAGAGCAGCTGATGCGGGAACTGGAATTTCCGAAGGAACTGGTGTTGAACTATGATCCGGAGAACATCCGTAAACTGATCAACATAACATTATAGCTGATCCTGGCCGGCAAGACCGGACAAGAATTCAAGCCACAGACGGCAGGCCCCGTAAGAGGGCAGATAGGAGAACAAATGAAAGACGCAAATTGTGGATATTGTATGAGAGGAGAACTGTTAGACAAGTTCGGTATTTTTATCTGTGATCTGAAGGTAAGCAGCCTGATCCTGTTCAAGGAACAGAGCCATCCCGGCAGATGCATCGTAGCATACAAGGACCATGTCAGTGAGATCGTGGACATCAGCGAGGAAGAGAGAAGATTATTTTTTGAGGATGTGGCGCATGCAGCGAAAGCCATCCATGCAGCATTCCATCCAGATAAGTTAAATTACGGAGCATACGGAGACACCGGTTGCCATCTGCACATGCACCTGTGCCCGAAGTACAAGGACGGTTTCGAGTGGGGCGGCACTTTCGAGATGAATCCCGGCAAGACCTTTTTGACGGACGCAGAATATCAGGAGATGATCGACAGGATCAAGGCGAACCTGTAAATATTCCGGAACATTTTCCCTGGGATTACATAGAATAGATATGTAATCTCAGGGAGGATGAACGATTATGAAAACAAAGAAAGTAATGGCAGCGATATTGGCTGTACTGCTTGCGGCAGGTGCACTTACGGGCTGCGGCAATGCAGAACAGACGAACGGACCAAAGAAGACAAGAGTGGTGCTCAATGAAGTGGCCCACTCTCTTTTTTATGCACCGATGTATGTGGCTATCGAGGAAGGATATTTTGCCGATGCCGGGATCGACCTGGAGCTCGTAACGGGATTTGGCGCGGATAAGACTATGACAGCGGTGCTGACCGGTGAGGCGGACATCGGCTTCATGGGCAGTGAGAGCACGATTTACACCTATGCCGGAGGAACGGAAGACTATGTGGTGAACTTTGCCCAGTTGACCCAGCGGGCAGGAAATTTCCTGGTGGCGAGAGAACCTATCGATGACTTTTCGTGGGATATGTTAAAGGGTGCTACAGTCTTAGGTGGTAGAGCGGGCGGTATGCCGGAGATGGTATTTGAATATATCCTGGAGAAAAATAATATGGATCCGACAACGGATCTGTCCATCGACCAAAGCATTGACTTCGGTTCCACAGCAGCAGCTTTTTCCGGCGGGCAGGGAGATTTTACCATTGAGTTCGAGCCGCATGCTACGCTGTTAGAGCAGAAGGGCGACGGCTATGTGGTGGCATCTTTAGGCGAGGAATCCGGCTATGTACCGTATACTTCTTTTTCTGCCAGGAAGAGTTATATAGAGAAAAATGTGGAGACAATCCAGGCATTTACCGATGCCCTGCAAAAAGGTATGGATTATGTGCAGGAGCACAGTGCGGAAGAAATCGCCAAATGTATTGCACCCCAGTTCGCAGAGACCGGGAGTGATACGCTGACAGCCATCGTTGCCAGATATCAGGAACAGGATACCTGGAAAAAAGATCTGATCTTCCACAAAGATGCCTTTGATCTGTTACAGAATATTCTGGAGGACTCTGATGTACTGAAAGAGAGAGTGCCCTATGAAAAACTGGTGACCACAGAATTTGCTGAAAAAGCGGCGGCAAAATAAGGAAAACAAAGAGAGTGTTATAAAAATAGTTTAAAAAAGGAGGAGGATCAGACATCCTCCTCCTGAATGTGTATATTTTTAATGGCCCAGAGCTTTAATGCCTTGGCATTGGTACTGATCTTCTCCAGGGAATCCAGAATATCCTGAAATGCCGGACGCTCATCCTCAGAGATCACACCGTCTTCGGAGATAGCGATCAGGGACGCACGAAGCGTGTCGATATCTTTCAAGGATCCCAGTACTTTCAGCGCCAGTCGGTCAAAGTCTACAATGTCAACCTCTGATACATTGTTGCGTCCCAAGGGGCATTCTCTGGCACAGTAGGAATTGCACAGCTCCGGTGTATTATATGCCTCTGCCATAGCCTTGACTTCCTCCGGATAAGGGGCAATGGTATCCAGTTCGATCCTTGCCAGTCTTGTGCGGTCGATGCCTACCAGTTCAGCGGCCTTTTCCCGGCTGCTGAAGTCAGGATTTTCCTTGGCAGCTTCGCAACGTGCGAGATAGTACATATTATCAGCGGCTTTTGTAGCTTTTTTACCCATATTTCTTTTAATCCTTTTATAGTATAGTGTAATCAAACATCTCTAATATCACAGTTTAGTAGAAAAAAGGCACATTGTAAAGGAAAAATCACGATATTTTACGAAAAGCGGTTGAGGGAATGTGTAAAATTTGCTAAAATATAAGAGATGTGAAAAAGAACAATTTTTCATATATAAAATGGAGGTGCGGTAATGGGTTTAATCAGAGCAGCAAAAGATGCAGTCAGTAGCATGATGGCTGACCAGTGGAGAGAGTATTTTTACTGTGATTCTCTTTCCAACGATGTATTGGTAGTAAAAGGACAGCAGCGGGTAACCAATGGACGTAACAGCAACACCAAGGGTGTGGAGAACATAATCTCCAACGGTTCCATCGTAGCAGTTAACGAAGGACAGTGTATGATCATCGTGGATCAGGGCGGAATCGTAGAGTTCTGTGCGGATGCCGGTGAGTTCGTATATGATTCTTCCACAGAACCCAGCTTGTTCTACGGCAATCTTGGCGAGAGCGTTAAGAATACTTTTTCCAATATCGGAAAACGTTTTACTTTTGGTGGTAATGCAGCGAAGGATCAGAGAATCTACTTCTTCAATATCAAGGAGATCATGAACAACCTCTTTGGTACGGCAAGCCCTATTCCGTTCCGTGTAATTGACCAGAATATCGGACTGGATCTGGATACCTCCTTACGTTGTAACGGTGAGTATTCCTTCCACCTGGTGGATCCTTTGTTATTCTATAAAAATGTATGCGGTAACGTAACAGAGTCCTATACCAGAAGCGAACTGGTAGCGAAGATGAAGGCAGAATTGTTGACCGCTCTGCAGCCTGCACTGGCTAAAATCTCCGCCCTGGGTGTTCGTCCCAGCGAAGTTCCCGCACATACTGCGGAACTGACAGAAGCTTTGAAGGAAGAGCTTTCCGATCTGTGGACCAAACTTCGTGGTATCGAGATCGTTACCATTAATATCAATTCTGCGAAGATCCCTGATGAGGATGCAAAGACCATCGCAGATCTGCAGAGAACCGCAGTACTGCGCAATACCGGAATGGCAGCAGCTACCATGACCGCTGCACAGGCAGAGGCTATGAAGATGGCAGCATCCAACACCTCTACCGGTCCCATGATGGCATTTGCAGGCATGAACATGGCGAACATGGTAGGCGGTATCAATGCCGGACAGCTGTATCAGATGGATGCCCAGCAGAACAGTGGTATGCAGCAGGCACAGGCAGCACCTGTGCAGGGGCAGGCTCCTAAGATGCAGGCACCGGTACTTGGCTGGACCTGTAGCTGCGGCGCTACGGATAACCGTGGTAAGTTCTGTGCTGAGTGTGGAGCACCTAAGCCTTCGGACGCAGGCTGGACCTGCAGCTGTGGTGCAGTAAATCAGGGCAAGTTCTGTTCCGAATGCGGAGCAAAGAAGCCGGACGGCGCACCGATCTATAAATGCGACAAGTGTGGCTGGGAGCCGGAAGATCCTGCACATCCTCCTAAGTTCTGCCCGGAGTGCGGTGATCCCTTTGACGAGAACGACAGATAATACATACTCAGCAGAATATTTCTACAAAACAGCAGTACAGCGGATGCCTTTTGGCGTCTGCTGTACTTTGCTGTAACAGTTCAGCCAGGAACATATCGAGGGCAGAAATCATGCCTGCATGATTTTGCAAACGAATATGTTCCTGGGCCGAGCGCCACTTCATGAGCAAAGATAGTCACGAAGTGACGGAGAGTACGACAGTGCGGCTTTGCGAATGGCGCGCTGAACTGTTAACAGTTCAGATATGTGGTGCAACTTTGGCACCTGCGTTCCTGAACTTATGCTATACAAACATTACAACAGAATGAAAAACAGAGAGAAACATAAATGAGCGGAAATCTGATTGCAATTATCGTCATATTGGTATTACTTCTGGTGCTTGCAGGAATCATTTATTATGCCTATTGCAACATCAGGAAAAAACTGCGGGATACCTCCCGGATGTTATTCGGAACGGACTCCATGATCGAGGGAATGAAACAGAGAGAAAAGGAAGTGGAAATGACACCGAAGTCGGTCTCTTCCGCAACCAACCTGTACATGCCGTCCATTATGCGGGATTTCCCGGAATTTCATTATGATGAGATGAAGAGCAGAGCGGAGAACGTGCTGACCTCTTATTTACAAAGTATTACCGGACAGAATCCGGCACTTTTGTCGGAGGGAACGAAAGAATTGAAAGAACAGCTCAGACTGCGGCTGGAGATGCTACAGAACCAGTCACAGAGGGAGAGCTTTGAAAATATACATATTCACAGAACAGAGATACATCAGTACCGGAAGCAGAAGGGAAGACAGAGTATTGTCCTGCAGTCAGCCGTAGAATATATCCATGCGTTGAAAGAAAACGGTAAGCTTATCGGGGGCAGTGAAGAACGGAAAGAACAGGCAAAATACAATGTGGAACTGGTCTATATCCAGGATCAGGATATGGTCGAGAACCAGGAGGATGCAGGTCTGGCCCTGAATTGTCCCAATTGTGGTGCACCGCTTCCCGGACTTGGGGCAAAAAAGTGCATTTATTGTGATACACCTATTGTGGAATATAATCTGCGGATCTGGAATTTCAGCAGAGTGGAAGAAGCATAGAGAAGGCTGAGAGGGCTGTATGGACGAAAAAATAATAGGGTTAGATAAAAACAAAGATATAGACAGACGGCTGGAGGAAACAACGAAGGAGCTGCAGCGGGAACGGGAAAAACTGATGGCTGTGATCCGAATGTCCGGCGATCTGATCTTTGAATATGATATCGCAAAGGATCAAATGCACTATGCAGGTCCGGAAGAAGGCAGTCTGTATTGTGGACAGATCACGGAAGGGTATACGGAGCAGCTCCTCAGGGAAGTGGACAACCGCACGGATGCAGTGGAACAGCAGCTTGCAGAAGCACTGCACAGCGGCAAGCCGGATATTTGTATTGAGCTCTGCAAGACGGACGAGGAAGGTAATCCTCACTGGATGAAGGTCATCGGGCAGACTTTTTATAATGAAAAAAAAGAACCGGAACGTGTCCTGGGCAAGGTCTGTGATATTGATGCGCAGAAAAAAAAGGAAAGGGAACTACAGGAAAAATCACAAAGGGATTCACTGACCGGACTTTTGAATCATTCCACCATCAAGCAGCAGATCACACACAGACTGCAGAAAATGAAACGGGGACAGGTGGGATACCTTATTGTTCTGGATGTGGATAGTTTTAAAAAGATCAACGATACAAACGGACATCTGTTTGGAGATGCGGTATTGTGCTCTTTTGCGGATGAAATGAATAAATTATTTCCCGATGCGCTGAAAGGCAGGATCGGTGGAGACGAGTTCGTATGCTATGTAGAGGATATGCCAAGAGAGGAACTGGAAGAGAAGCTTGGACAGTTGAATCGCTGTATGTCTGACCGCTATGATGATGATAAAACAGGACTGCATATCTCCTGCAGTCTGGGATCTGCGGTTACGGATGGAACAGTGACAGACTATAATCTGCTGTTCCGGTGGGCAGATGCAGCCTTGTATCAGGTGAAGAGTCGGGAAAAGGGCGCTTATGATCTTCTGGAGGTCAAGGAGGGTGTGGCATTGCCCGGTCAAAGCTACCTGGACAGTGAGGAGAACAAAGATGACGAGATCGTTCACAAGGAGGCACAGTTCGAGAACGCGGAAGATCTGGTTCTGTTCTGCATGGACCTGTTGGAAAATGTACCGAATCTGACCAGTGCCCTGAAGGTGATCAGTGAACGTACCTGCAGTTTTTTCAATATTGATGATATGATATGTGTGGAAGTAAATGAGGCAGGACCGTCGATCCGTTATCAATGGAATCGGGAAGAAAAGAAAAATTTTGTCAAAAGAATACTGCATCCGGGAGTATTTGAATGGGACAGGATCCGGAAACGTGCAGACGAATCCGGTGCCGCAATTTACAGACAGTCGGAGACTCCGAATATCTACAAAGAAGAAGCGGAGTCTGTGATGATCGTAATGTCTACAGCTTCGAAGGGATTAAAGGCCAGTGTTATCTTCTCAGACCGCCATACAGACAGAACCTGGGAAGAGGAGAAAAATGCCCTGTGCAGAATATCCCATCAGATATTCAACAGGCTTCGCATGCTGAAAAATGCAGAAAAAGATCAAAGGGAACTGAATCGGAAACTGAATTATGATGCGCTGACCGGACTGCCGGTGTACAATAAGTTCGTAGACAAATTAGAAGCCTATATGGCAGCGAATGGAAAGGTCGGATTATATTTTGTGTCCTCTGACTTTTCTAATTTCCAGTATGTGAATGAAATGTATGGCTACGAGGTAGGCGACCGTATCTTGCATGATTTTGCTGTGGCATTACAGGAAAAATGCCAGGAAAGCATATTGTTCTGCCGTGTAACCTCCGACCACTTTGTCGGTGTGCTGAAGGAAGATTCCGTGGAGGATGCCAGACAGGCGTACCTGACGTTTACGAATTCTTTTGTGAAGAGGATCAATAGCCGGTATGATCAGTGTAATCTGGTCATTGCCACCGGTTTGTATGAGATCACGGAGAATGACTGGTCGGTATCTTCCATGATGGATAATGCCAATGAGGCCAGAAAACAATGCAAGACGCAGAAGGTAGACAGTGCCGTAGAAATTTACACGGACAAGATCCGCAGAGATTTGGAGAATACCAGAACAATTGTATCCGGAATGGTAAGCGCCTATAATAATAAAGAATTCCATGCATATCTCCAGCCTAAGGTATCTCTTCATACCGGAAAAGTAGTGGGAGCGGAAGCACTGGTGCGCTGGATAAAAGCGGATGGAACTATGGTAATGCCCGGAAAGTTTATAGATATTTTTGAGAGAAATGGGTTTATTACCAAGGTTGATTTCGCCATTCTGGATCAGGTCATGGAATATTTGCGTGATGCCCTGGCACAGGGAGAAGAAGTGGTGCCGATCTCTGTTAACTTCTCCAGACGTCATAATGAATATGCGGATTTTGTGCCGAATATCTTAAAGCGCCTGAAAGACTATAAGGTACCCGGCAATCTGCTGGAGGTGGAAGTGACGGAGTCAGTATTTATGTCGGATCTGAACAAGCTGACCAATAATCTGGAAACCCTCAGGGACAGAGGAGTGGAGATCTCTGTCGATGATTTCGGAAGTGGATATTCTTCGCTGAATCTGTTATCCAAGGTGGCTGTGGATACGGTAAAACTGGACAAGCAGTTCCTGGATGATACCATGAACAGCGAACGGGAAGAAACCGCATTGACAATTATAAAATATCTGACTAAAATGTTAAGACATCTCGGCTTTAAAGTACTGGCAGAGGGTGTGGAGACCAGTGAACAGCTGGAGATGCTCCGGCTGGCGGATTGCGATATCGTGCAGGGATATTTTTATGCAAAACCAATGCCGATCGGGGAATTCAGAACTTTTTTACAGGAATTCAATGAAAGGGATAATTAGTCATACATGAGCATTTATGATACTTTGAATAAAGAACAAAAAGAAGCGGTGCTTCATACGGAAGGACCGCTCCTTCTGTTAGCGGGCGCCGGAAGCGGCAAGACCCGTGTCCTGACCCACCGGGTGGCATATCTGATCGATGAACTGGGAGTGAATCCATGGAACATTCTTGCTATTACCTTTACCAATAAGGCGGCACAGGAGATGCGGGAACGTGTGGATCAGATCGCCGGTTTCGGCGCGGATCAGGTGTGGGTAGCCACTTTCCATGCCACCTGCATGAGGATCCTCAGAAGACATATTGACAGACTGGGATATGATACGAATTTTACTATTTATGATACAGACGATCAGAAGACCGTGATCAAACAGGTCTGCAAACGTCTGAACATCGACACGAAGATGTATAAGGAGCGGACGCTGCTGTCTGAAATATCTTCTGCCAAGGATGAACTGGTGGATGTACGGGAATTCGAGGTCAAGTCTGTAGGCGATTATCGCAAAAGTGTGACGGCAAAGGTTTACAGAGAATATCAGGACACCCTGAAGAAGAGTAATGCACTGGATTTTGATGATATCATTGTGAAAACGGTGGAGCTGTTCAAAAGCTGTCCGGAGGTACTCTATAACTATCAGGAGCGCTTCCGATACATCATGGTGGATGAGTACCAGGATACGAATACGGCGCAGTTTGAACTGATCCGGCTGTTGGCGGACGGTTACCGCAATCTGTGTGTCGTGGGTGATGATGACCAGTCCATTTACAAGTTCCGCGGTGCCAATATCCGTAATATTTTAGATTACGAGAAGATATATCCGGATGCAAAAGTGATCAAGCTGGAGCAGAATTACCGTTCCACACAGAATATTCTGGATGCGGCAAACGCGGTGATCCGCAACAACAGAGGCCGTAAAGAGAAGGCACTGTGGACGGAAAAAGGAGCAGGCAGCCGAATACATTTCAGACAATTTGACAATGCTTATGAAGAGGCGGAATATATCGCAGACGATATTTCTGATAAAGTGAACAAAAATGGCGTTGCCTATGCGGATTGTGCAGTACTGTACCGTACCAATGCCCAGTCCAGACTTTTAGAAGAACGTATGGTGGTGGAAGGAATTCCCTATCATGTGGTAGGCGGTGTGAACTTCTATGCCAGACAGGAGATCCGGGACATCCTGGCGTATTTAAAGACTATTGATAACGGCAGGGATGAAGTGGCTCTGCGCAGAATCATCAATGTGCCGAAACGAAGCATCGGTACGGCATCGCTGGAAAAAGTGGCGGATTATGCACAGATGAAGGATATCACGTTATTTGATGCATTGTGCGAGGCAGACCAGATCAGGGGACTGGGAAGAGCGGAAGCAAAGATCCGTGGGTTCGTCAATCTGATCGAAGTGCTTCGCAGCGGATTGTCCTCCTACACACTGCCGGATCTGATCAAGTCCTTATTAGAACGGATCGATTATGCGGAATATCTGCGGGATCAGGATGAAGAATCCGCAGAGGACCGTCTCGGGAACGTAGATGAATTGATCACCAAGGCAGCAGTCTACGAGGAGACCCACGATGAGCCTTCTCTGTCGGAATTTTTGGAAGAGATCATGCTGGTAGCGGATATTGATAATGTGGAGGATGGCGATAACAGAGTGCTTTTGATGACTCTGCACAGTGCCAAAGGTCTGGAATTCCCGGTGGTCTATCTCGCCGGCATGGAGGATGGACTATTCCCCGGCTTTATGACGATCGCGTCCGATGATCCGTTGGAGATCGAGGAAGAGAGACGCCTGGCTTATGTGGGAATCACCAGAGCCAAGGAGGATCTGACGCTGACCTGTGCCAGAAGCAGAATGCTCCGCGGTGAGACACAGTACAATCCCGTGAGCCGTTTTGTGCGGGAGATCCCGAAGGAACTTATGGATAATACCCTGCCGCAAAACAGAAGATACCGGGACGATGACCTGGAGGATTTTCAGGCGAGAAGAGCCAATGAGGCAGCTCTTCGTGCCATGGGACTGGAAGCGATTGCAACTCCCCGGTCCGGAAACGGTTCGGGCAGCGGCTTCGGAGGCTTTGGCAATACGGGATTTGATCCAAGACCCAAGGCAACCTTGAAACCCCGAGTTACGGCAAAAGCAGACAAACCTTATATTTCCAAGGGAATCAATGGACTCAACCAGCTGGCGGGACTTCAGAAAGGAACGGAATTCAAGGCACCGGATGCACTGGACTATACGGTAGGTGACAGAGTACGTCATATCAAATACGGTGAGGGCACGGTATTGAATATCGCGAGAGAACCCAGGGACTATAAGGTTACGGTGGAATTCGACCAGGCGGGGCAGAAGATCATGTATGCATCTTTTGCCAAGTTAAAACGGGTATAGTATTTTTCACGAAAACATGGTATCATATTAAAGGAATGAAAACAATTGCTTTGCATCCGCAGAAAAGTCCGGATGCCGGAAAGGCAGGTAAATAATATGAACAGAATCGAAAATCTGGTAGACCTTGACAAATTAAACGAACTGAAAGTCAGCGAACTGAAGAAGCTTAATAAGCTCCTGGGTAAGGAAGTGGAAGAGAAGAAGGAGCGCAATGTCCTGGTATGGGTACTGGCGATCATCGGCGCCGTAGCAGCTGTTGCAGCTGTGGCTTATGCCGTATATCATTTCTTCTTTGCACAGGATTATCTGGAAGACTTCGAGGATGATTTCGAAGACGAAGCAGATGACGTGGAAGAGGATGACGACGACTTCTTCGAGGATGAAGGAGAGAACTAACCCATGAAAAAAGGACAGGTATATGAAGGATCTGTTGTAAGGGTCGATTTTCCCAACAAAGGGATCGTCTGTGTGGGAGATGAGACTGCTGTAGTCAAGAACAGCCTGCCCGGACAGAAAGTCAAGTTCTCAGTGAATAAGGTACGCAAAGGGAAGGCGGAAGGAAGGCTTTTAGAGGTGACAGAGAAGTCACCTTTAGAAACCGGCCGGACGTGTTCCCTTTTTGGGTTGTGCGGTGGATGCACCTATCTGTCGCTTCCCTATGAAGAACAGCTGAAGGTCAAAGAAGAACAGGTAAAACGTCTGCTGGACAGCGTGTTAAACAAGCAGGAAGAAGCCTGGATTTTTGAGGGCATCAAGGGCAGCCCGAAGGCTTATGAATACCGCAATAAGATGGAATTTTCCTTCGGAGACGAGTACAAGGACGGACCGCTGGCACTTGGCATGCATAAGAGAGGCAGCTTCTACGACATTGTGACCGTAGCGGACTGTGAGATCGTGGATGCGGATTACCGCCTGATCTTACAGTCAGTGAGAGATTATTTTGCCCGGGCGAAGGTAAGCTTTTTCCACAGAATGAGCCATGAGGGGTACTTACGGCACCTGCTGGTACGTAAGGCATCCCGCACCGGAGAGATTCTGGTGGCACTGGTGACGACCTCCCAGGATCCCTGGCAGGGAGAGACGGCGGTGGAAGGAAGCTTGGATGCGGATGCGCTGATCACGGGATTTAAGGATCTGTTGCTTTCCCTGGAACAGGATGGGAAGCTTGTCGGAAAATTCGCAGGAATCTTACATATCACCAATGATTCCATCGCAGATGTAGTGCAGAGTGACCACACGGAGCTGCTATACGGACAGGAGTATTTTTATGAGGAACTGCTGGGGTTGAAATTCAAGATCTCCACATTCTCCTTTTTTCAGACCAACTCCTACAGTGCGGAGGTACTGTACCAGACGGCGAGAGATTATGTGGGCGACCTGGGTGGCAGCGACAAGACCGTGTTCGACCTCTACAGCGGCACCGGCACCATCGCGCAGCTCATGGCACCGGCCGCCGGGAAAGTCATCGGTGTGGAGATCGTGGAGGAAGCCGTGGAGGCAGCAAAGAAAAACGCCGCCGCCAACGGACTGGATAATTGCGAATTCATCGCCGGAGATGTACTGAAAGTACTGGATGAAGTTGAAGAGAAGCCGGACATGATCATCTTAGATCCCCCCAGAGATGGCATCCACCCCAAAGCACTGCCGAAGATCATTGCCTACGATGTGGAGCATATTGTTTATATCTCCTGCAAGCCCACCAGCCTCGTGAGAGATCTGGAAGTATTCTTAGAGAATGGCTACCGCGTGGACAAAGCCGTTGCCGTGGACCAGTTCCCCTGGACCGCGAATATTGAAACCGTTTGTCTGCTTTCAAAGAAACCTTGATTTTCTGCGGTTTGT